>OFGP01000086.1_pt1 | contig 92088 bp, 66 predicted proteins | sample 1521781 | NCBI WGS metagenome assembly OFGP01 (sample SAMEA3504113, study PRJEB24116) | mouse gut metagenome | biome: mouse gut; feature: mouse-associated habitat; material: faeces | place: Denmark | collected 2011
ATCGCTTCATCCGGATTTGTGTTGCTGCGCAGCGGCAAAATGTAGGTTAGTGTGAGAAGAAAATGTGCCGGGATACGGTATGGCAGGAAGGATGTAAGAGCAGAAATGGATAAGATAGCGGTTTTGATTCCATGTTATAACGAGGAGAAGACAATCGCCAAGGTGGTGCGGGATGCGAAAGAAGCGCTGCCGGAGGCGGTGGTGTATGTATATGATAATAATTCCAGTGACCGGACTGTGGAGCTTGCCAGAGAAGCCGGGGCGGTCATACGTTATGAGTATATGCAGGGGAAGGGAAATGTGATCCGGCGCATGTTCCGTGAGATCGAGGCGGAGTGTTACATCATGGTGGATGGCGACGATACGTATCCCATGGAGTATGCGGGTGAGATGGTGGATAAGGTACTGCAGCGCAATGTGGATATGGTGGTAGGGGACAGGCTTTCATCCACCTATTTTACGGAGAATAAACGGCCGTTCCATAATTTCGGCAACACGATCGTGCGCAGCAGTATCAACAGGCTTTTTGGCTGTGAGATCAAGGATATCATGACCGGATACCGTGCTTTCAGCTATGGGTTCGTGAAGACCTTTCCTGTATTGTCCACCGGTTTTGAGATTGAGACGGAGATGACGATCCATGCTGTCTATAATAACATGCAGATCGAGAATGTGATCGTAGAGTATCGCGACAGGCCGGAAGGCAGTGAATCCAAATTGAATACATTTTCCGACGGGTTTAAAGTGATCAGAACCATCGTGAAACTATACAAAGATTATAAACCGTTCGGCTTTTTCGGGATGTGTGCGGCCCTCCTGGCGCTGATCGCGGTACTCATGTTTATTCCGATCCTGTTGGAATATTTTGAGACCGGTCTGGTACTTCGATTCCCGACGCTGTTTGTCTGCGGTTTTATCGGGCTGTCAGCGCTGCAGTCGTTGTTTGCGGGGCTGATGCTGTCGAATATGGCATTGAAGAACCGCAGGGATTTCGAATACAGGCTGACGCTTGTAACCCGCAGGGTTAAGGAACAAAGTTAGTGTAAATGTAAGTTTTACGCCGGAGAATGCCTGCAATACAGGATCCTCCGGTGTTATCGTTATTTTGTCCTGAGCCGGTATACGGTGTACAGGGTATCTCCCGCAGTGAAACTGTCGATGGGTTCACATTCTGCATTGTAAGTATGGCGCAGATACATAATGACAGGATGTTCTTCATTGTGCGGGGCATCCTGCAGGAGGAAGCAGATGCGGTCGTTATCGATCAGATCCGCACCGAAGTCTTCGACGTCGTATTTTCTCAGTTTTACCCTGGTGTTCGGGTTCAGGATCACGCCCCAGTTTGTATAGACAAAGTTATTATAGACATCCTGTGTCGGATCAAAAGGTGATTCACAATAATGATCCAGCGTACCGGAGCTGTGTGTCCAGATATAGAGGTTGTCCTGGTGGGAGCGGCAATACTCTTTCAGCTGGTCCCATGTTTCCTGGTGGGAGCGGTAATTGGCATCCACGTTGTTTTTCGTGATGATCAGCGAAGCAATACTGAACAGGAACACGATGGGCAGGAGGAGGGCGTAGCGTTTGGCCTTTTCCAGGCGAAGCAGATTGAACGCCAGCAGAATTGCGAGCAAAACGGCATAGTCAACACAGATCAGCGGCTGGATGATACGCTTGGGAAAACGCCCTTCGTAAAGGACATAGCCCCAGCTGACTGCACGGCCGGCCAGATAAAGCAAATAGACGGACAGCGCGCGGTAGTTACGGTGTAACAATATCAGAAAGAGCGTTATAATGAGCAGCAGGCCGGCCAGCAGGTTAGCCGGCTGCATACCGTCTTCGTAGAAGAACACACTCACTGCGCCGGTGAGGACATTTTTCATTCGACTGAGCGTGGAGGTGCGGGCCAGATAGCACTCGCGGGCGATATCATGCATCTGCCGCCAGTCTTCTACGGACATTCCGTAACCGATATGCGGAGCACCGCTGCGCCGGTAGTTGTATTCTTCCTCTGTGATGCCAAGCTGTGTCAGGGTATCCGTACACTCTTCATATTCCGGCCATGTGTAGAAATCACCTACCCGCTCCCGATAATGGTTGATACGTCGGAAATCTGCCCATTCCGGTTCGGAATAGGCGGCCGCGTGCGCACCATACAGCAGGCCCATGCCTGCAAGCAGAATACAGGCAAAGCTCAGAAGTTTCAGGGCGGTTTTGGGGTAACAGTTCCTGACAGAACGGATCCATTTGGCCAGCCAGAGCATTCCGGCGATGGGCAGCATCAGATAGAAAATATTCTGCCGCATACTGTAGGAAATCCAGGCAAAGAGCCAGGTGGATATATTATTTCTGAGAAAAACCGATGTCCGGCCGTCAATTCTCGTTGTCGCAAAGCAGAAAAGGGCAGCAGCTGCGGCTGAGCCTGCAACCGTGGTATATTGTGCCTCAGAAAGGATATTAAGATTCACGATAAAAAAGAGAAAGCACAGGATCGTCAGTGCGGGTTTCCAGAATACGTCAGGACTTTCGTGACGATACCATAGCTGCATGCAGCGGCGGTAGACCGCATAGATGGATGTGATCTGTACTCCATGCAGGAACAGTCCAAACCACGGAATGAAACTGCACAGCGTATACAGTCTGGACAGGCACCAGGATAACGGATACAGGAAAAAGAGCACATGAGCGTCCGGATAGCCGAGATAAGCGCCGGAAAGCGTGCTGTACATTCCCCAGTCGTCATTGATACCGTCTACCGGGTTGAGCCACAGAAGCTCGATGCAGTAAAACAGCACCAGGAAAATGAGAATTATTTCCAAGTGTCAACGACAGGTAGAAAGTTGCTTCCCAGGAAAATGAGAAAAAAGAGCCGCCATGACCAGAGGAAGGAGACCTGCCTGCCAGGCGTACGGTAAAGACCGTCAGATAAATATTTGGAGGATCCGGAAGGCTGAGCTCCCTGTGTAACAAGTGGCATAGACTTATCCTTTCTTTTGTACTGTCAGATTCAAAAGCAAACAGAATATTTCCAGTTTTTTATTATATACTATAATAAGGACCAGTTACAAATAAAAATCAAAACAAATACAATTCTTAAGATTTATGGAAGGATTAATTAAAAAATAGAAAGATGTCTACTCAACATAGTGAATAAGTGATATATTTATTATGTTTCCTGTAAACAGAGCTATGGGAAAGGACAGGGGAATAAGGAATGAGATATAGGGAAAATACGAGAAAAGGAAGAAGTAACGGGAATGCGCTGCTGTTTCTGGTGATGATCGGTTTCTGTATTCTGGCGATCATTGAGATCATATATGGTCAGGTACAGATCAGGATGCAGAAGGAAAGAATGGCGTTGGAGGAGGAAAATCGGCAGACGGTACAGGAACTGAAGGCGGAGTGGGACCAGCTTAAGGGCGGACCGAATGTGGGGACGGAATCCACGGTGGAAGTCGGGGAAGGGAAAACGCAAACAAATGAGTCGGAAAAAACCCTGACCAACACGGAGCAGCAGGATACGGCACAGCAGTCCGAAGGGAATCCGGACGCACAGCAGGCGGCGCAGCCAGAGGAAGCAAAAGAACCGGAAGTGGACGAAAAGGAATACGACATGCAGATCGTGTTTCTGGGGGACAGTATTCTGGACAGCGACCGGGAGAATCACGGGGTTGCATCCCTGATTTCGGAGGGATGTAACGCGAAAGTATACAATATGGCGATGGGAGGGACTACGGCGGCACTCCTGCCCGGTGAGCAGTATAATTTTGAAGAGTGGGGATCCAGATCCCTGCTGGGTGTGGTGAATGCTATTCTTGGCAATATAAAACCGGATATTTTCGACGGATACAGAGCGGGAGAGATCTTAAAGGAGTGTGATTTCAGTAAGACAGACTTTTTTGTGATCGAGTACGGCATCAATGATTTCCTGAGCCGTCAGATTGCGCAGAGTAAATACCTGGAAAACGGTGAAACGCTTAATGAGTCTGAATCCCATACTTACGCGGGGGCGCTGGAGATCGCGGTAACGTTATTGAAGGAAAGATTTCCGGATGCGGGAATCCTGTTGATCCCACCGCATTACTGCCAGATCTTTGAGGATGGGAAATATATCGGAGATTCCTACAGCCTGGACTACGGATGCGGAACCATGGTTGAATTTGCACGATGCGCGGGGTACGTGTACAGTCAGCATAAGGAAGACGGCGTTATCTTCTACAATGCCATGGAAGAGAGCGGAATAGATGCGTACAGCGCGGAACACTGTCTGGAGGACGGCATTCATTTGACGGAGGAAGGACGAAAGAGATACGCCGAGGTGCCGATCAGATTGATCCTGTCGGCCTTTTATCCGGAAGAGTAAATTGATCGTAAAAGCCTGTTTTGAGAAGCAGGCTTTTTGACTGTGTGATGGAGACGGACAGGAATCAATTGCAGACGGCGGACGGTTTGTGTTATGATATAACGGTATACAGTTGTCGATGCGGACGCGGATTGATGCAAGCTTGCAATATGCATGGGGGTTAGTGTGAAAAATCCATATGCGACAGATTTTTCACACACAAATTTATGCTTGTGCCCAAATTTGCAGACTGAGCAAGAATGGGGGATTAGTATGAAGGAATTGACATATCCATTTGACAGTGAATATATTTTGAAGAAATCTAAGAAGATCAGGCGGCAGCTTCTGGAGAGCCGGACGGATTTCCTCTCGAAAAAGATCGCGGTACTCGGCGGCAGTACGACACATGATATTATCAGGGTACTGGAGATATTTCTGCTTGATCAGGGAATACGGCCGGAGTTTTATGAGTCGGAGTATGCACAGTACTGGCAGGATGTGATGTTTGATAATCCGGAGCTTGTGGAGTTTGCACCGGATCTGATCTATATTCATACGTCTAACCGGAATATTGTATCCTATCCCGACGTTTCGGATTCTGCGGAACGTATTGAGGAGATGCTGGAAGAACAGTACGAGCACTTTCGGGTTATGTGGGAAAAGATAGCGGACAGGTATCATTGTCCTGTGATCCAGAACAACTTTGAGTTTCCCTTTTACCGTGTGCTGGGCAACCAGGAAGCGGTGTATCTGCAGGGACGCATAAGTTTTCTGAACAGGATGAATGAGAGATTTTACCGGTATGCGAGAGAACATGCCGGGTTCTATATCAATGATATCAATTATATGGCGGCGGCATATGGGATCGACCGTTTTTCGGATCCCTTCTACTGGCATATGTATAAGTATGCCATGTGTATGCAGGCGATTCCGGAATTTGCCTACAACCTGTCGAATATTATCAAGGCAGTCTTTGGCAGGAACAGGAAATCGCTGGTGCTTGATCTGGACAACACCCTCTGGGGAGGGATCGTGGGGGATGACGGCGTGGAGAATCTGGAGATCGGGCAGGAGACTTCCATGGGACAGGTCTATGCGGAATTCCAGAGCTATGTGAAAGCGCAGAAAGAGATCGGCGTCATGCTCAACGTCAATTCCAAGAATGAATATGACAATGCGGTTGCGGGACTGGAGCATCCGGACGGTATTCTGAAACCGGAGGACTTTATTGTGATCAAGGCGAACTGGGAACCGAAGAGCAGGAATATGGCCGCGATAGCCGATGAGATGAATATTCTGCCGGAAAGTCTGGTATTTGTGGATGATAATCCGGCGGAGCGGGAGATCGTGGCGGCACAGGTAAAGGGAGTGGCGGTTCCGGCCATCGGTACGCCGGAGCAGTATATCCGCATATTGGATCATTCCGGTTTTTTTGAAGTGACACAATTGTCAGATGACGACCGGAAGCGCAACAAGATGTATAAGGCCAATATTGCCAGAAAGCAGCAGCAGCAGAACTTTGGTGATTACAGGGAGTATCTGCTTTCTCTGGAGATGAAAGGGACAGTCAGGCCGTTTGAGCCGATGTATATGGCGAGGATTGCCCAGCTGACCAATAAGAGCAATCAGTTTAATCTGACGACCAGACGCTGCACGCAGAATGATATAGAGGGCTTTGCTGCTGATGACACTTACGTCACACGCTATGGGAAGCTGGAGGACAAATTTGGTGACAATGGTGTCGTTTCTGCTGTGATCGGGAGAGTGGTGAGTATGGATCCGGGTGTTGCCGGGCAGTGTTGTCAGGCCGTGGCAGAAGCAGGCGAGGCACAGCAGACGGGAGCGGAAGAAGGGGGTACGTGGCAGAGATCCGTGTGTACAGGGAAGGCAGTGCTGCAGATTGAACTGTGGCTGATGAGCTGCCGGGTGCTTAAGCGGGATATGGAGTATGCCATGCTGGACAGTGTTGTAGAAGCGTGCCGTGATCGTGGGATTGATACGATGATCGGCCACTATTATCCCACCGCAAAGAACGCCATGGTGAAGGAATTCTATGGGACGATGGGATTTACGAAGATCCATGAGGACGAGGCGGGAAACAGTGTCTGGAGATTTGACATTCCGGAATGCTATGAGAAGAAGAATACGGTCATTGATGTTTTACAGTAAACTTACATCATGCTCAGCCTGCCGTCGGGCGGGCCGCATGGCCATCCATGCTGTGAAAGTCGAAGACTTTCATAGTAAACTTACATCATGCTCAGCCTGCCGTCGGGCGGCTTTTTCGGAGCGGCGATTTGATTAAAGGTTGCCAAATGGTGGAAATGATATTATAGTACTTATAGATGGAAAGAAAGTGGAGAGAAAAGATTGAAAATATGCGCAAAAAGCAGCGCAGAAGTGGAGAAAACGATGAGCAGAGAAGAAGTGTTTGAAAGATTGAATGAAGTGTTCAGAGATGTGTTCGACGACGAAGGGATCACAGTGACAGATGCGACGACGGCGGATGACATTGAGGATTGGGATTCGCTGGAGCATATCAATCTTCTGGCGGCTGTGGAGCAGGAATTCGGGATGAAATTTAATATGGGACAGGTAGTATCCATGAAAAATGTGGGTGAGATGGCTGATATCATCATCAGTCAGACCGCCTGAATGGGAATTGCGGGGCACGGTTATGGTGGAGAGACTGCATGACACGATACACGGATTCTACCGGAGGCTGGATGAGATGGGCAGGAAGAAAGAGGCAGCTATCGTGTGGAGCTTTTTTACGGCCCTTGTATTCGGCGTTATTCTGGTCATGGGCACCTGGCGGTCAGGATTTCATCTGGTGGATGACTGGGAGTTTGCCAAGTATGTGGATTGGATGACATTGGAGGGAAGAAGCCTTTGGGATTGTCTTAAGGAAGCTGTGGGAGATGATCTTACAAGGCGTTTTCGGCCTTTGTATTATGTGAACCGCGTACTTATGGCGGCAGTATTCGGAATTGATCTGACAGCCATGTCAGTTGTGAAAGCGTCGGAGATCGTGCTGGCGCTGGTGCTGCTTTATTATTGCGCGAGACAGATGAAATGCAATATGATCTATGCGGCGCTCTTTGCGCTGACGGTGCTGACGGGGTATCAGTCGGCGGTCTGGTGGAAGCTGGGGCCGCAGGAGTCGTACGACACCATGATGTTTGCGCTGGGTTTTTACCTGCTGCTCAAATGGCTGCGGACGGGAAGAAGATGGTATTCTTTTGCCAGCGTGGGTGCGTTCTTTTTGATGTCGATCTACAAGGAGCCATTTATTCTTATGCTGCCTTTTGTCGGCTTGTATGTATTGTATGAAGAAATGAAAGGCAGAAAGCTGACGCTGTTACATTTGTGGGAGGCGGTACGGCGCAGACTGCCATATCTGCTTTCCATCGGCCTGCTCTTTACGGTGGAAATGCTGTTGATCATGTTTGTGATCGGCACGAATAACTATTCCTATGTGGGACTGGATAAAAGCGTGACGGCAGAAGAGTATATACAGGCGTGGAGCCTGGCGGCGCATACGGATATGAAGTGGTATGTGCGGTTCGGAATTCTGTTTGGCATGATATTCCTGACGTACTGGGAGCATTTGAAGAAAGCGGGGTGGGAGATCCTGCTGACACTTTCCATTGTCGTGCCGCAGTGCGTCACATACAGCAAGACGTCCATGACGGAACGCTATCTGCTGCCCTGTGTGCTGGGGTTTGCCTTTTTCTTTGTGATCTTTGGGTGTAATTTCAGACCGCTTGGCGGGAAGCGGAGGATAGCTTATGTGCTGTGCCTGTTTCTGATGCTGGCGGCGCATGGCAGGGTGGTCCTGCGGGAGGCGGCTTACTTTACCTACCGTGGTGAGAGCATTCGGGAAATGATGGAGCGGACGCTTGACCTGGTGGAAGGAACGGACAAAAAGGTGCTGTCCTGTTTTGCACCGAATCTGGAAGGCAACAGGACAATGTATTACTGGTTCAGGCTTCACGGATACGATGAAATCTTTTACTGGATCGAAGACGAGAATAAAATCGACCGTTCCTTCGGGCCGAGAGAGAATGAAAAGGCGGCTCTTGAGGAAATTGATATAGTTGTAATGTACAATCGGGATGACCGCCACTGGTGCTACGATCCCAGTCTCGACCTGTCCGGGTTTACGGAGGTGAAATGTGGGACGATCACGATGTTTGTTCGGGATGATTTGTCCTGAGCAGTTCCAGCATGCCGATCGCAGCGTTTGACAAAAATACGACATCGCGGCCTCCTAAGGCAGGAGCGGGCGTCGGAGTGTCGATGGCGATAAAGCCGTCGTCGGTCAGTCTGGCGATGTCTGCTTCGAAATCATCGGTTTCGTAGCAGATATGGTAAGGGCTGTTCTTATACCGTTTTATCAAGCCGGAGACAACGGAATCTTCCGTGGCGGGTGAGACAAGTTCGACGCGGTAACCGTCTCTGGTCAGGAAGCAGATGTTGACTTTACGGATATCGTCATAGACGGTATCCTGTTCGATCAGATAGCCAAGAGCCAGAAAGGTCTGTTTGGCCTTTTCTATTTTTTTGACTAAATATCCGATATGATGTATGCGTAATGACTGCATGGGGAACTCCTTTCGCATAATGAGAGATTTTACTAACAGTATAGCGGACGGGACATGTAAATGCAAAGCCAAATGTAAACGAAAGCGGGAAAGAATTTAATGAAAGCACTGTTTTTCAAATATAAAGATTTTATTATGGAAGTGATCCATTTTGGGCTGGTGGGTGTGATCAATACGCTGATGGGCTGGGTCATTATGGCGGTACTCTATAATCTGGTGCATATGAATTACTGGCTGTCCAGCGGTATTTCTTATTTTATCGGCAGTGTCTTTTCTTACCATGCCAACAGCAGAGTGACTTTCAAAGTGGAGAACAGGGACGCAGGACTGCCCTGGCGGTTTGCCATCAATATCATTGTATGTTATCTGATCGCATTCAGCGTGGCGCAGCCGCTTATGGAGAAGGTCCTGGCGGCGCAGCCCAGAGTGATCGTGGATAATGTGGCCATGTTCCTGGGGATGTGCATGTTTATCGTGATGAATTTCTTTGGACAGAAGATATTTGTATTCAGGAAGATAAGGCATGGACGGGCATAGAGGATGCGGTTTATACTCTTTCATTATTTCTTCCGTCGCCATTACAGCGGATCAGGTGTGAATGCGGTCAGGGAAGGAGCGGCAGCGGTACATGAAGAGATTGGCAGAACAAAAATGGGTTTTGTGGATAACGAAATACTGGTTTCTTTTTCCGGTCGCAGGTTTTCTGCTCCTGACGGCCGGGGTGTTCTTCGGATACGGGGAGAAAAGTTACATTGCGGTGCATGACAATATGGATCTGTTTCTGGCGCAGTTTCAGATGCTGAAGAATACGAACAGTTTTCTGCGGCATGGTGTGGATGTGCCTTTTCTGGGCGGGATCAGCAGAGACAATCTTCCGTCGGAGCTGTCGCTGTACACACTCTTATACATGCTTTTTCCTGCTTATACGGCGTATGTGCTCGGTATTTTGGGAAAAATACTGTTGGGGATGTTTTCTTTCCGATTGCTTATGGGCGAACTTTTTCCGGAGAAATGTGTCCTGTACAGGCCGATCATCTATATGACGGGGTTTGTCTATGGAATCGTGTGGTTTTTTCCGGCGTTTGGATTCGCTTTCGCTTCCATTCCGCTGTGTGTTTATCTTCTGATCAAGATCTACAGACGTGCCGGGCTGTGGTGGTATCTGGGGCTGTTTGCCTATCCGCTGGTGTCCTATTTCTCTTATCATGGGATCTTTATCCTGGGGTATCTGGTGATTGCCATCGTATGGCTGTCGATCCGGCAGCGGAAACCGGTGTGGCCGCTGATCGCCGCTTCGTTTGTGCTGGCGGTCGGGTATGTGGGATGCGAATACCGGCTGTTTGGGCAGATGCTTTTCGGGGAGGAAGAAACGATCCGTTCCAGCATCGTCAATGCGGATCTTTCGCTGGCGGAGATCCTGCGGGAGATCGGTACGGTCTGGAAAGACGGTATCTTTCATGCCGACGGGGTGCATGGGAAGGTGGTGCTGCCGGTCTGCGTGCTCTATTTTGTCGGGAATAACGGTTTGTATCTGTACAGAAGAAAGTGGCGGCAGATGGTTCGGGATCCGTTTAATTTCGTTATGGTCTTTCTGCTGTTTAACAGTGTGGTGTACGGCCTGTATGATTTCGGTCCGCTGCGGAGGCTGGTGGAGACGCTTATTCCGCCGCTGGAAGGATGGCAGTTTAACAGGACGATCTTTTTCAATCCTTTTTTGTGGTATGCCGCGTTTTTTCTGGTGTTGATCAGGCTCTACGACAGAGGTATCCTGACGATGTGGGCAGCCAATGGGCTGGTGTGTGTGGCGGCTCTGGCGGTGATTCTGACGCCCAACCGGTACAATGATCTGTATGCCACCTGTCATAACAGGGCGTATGAATACTTTCACGGGACGGAAGTGGACGAGTTTGATTATGAACAGTTCTATGCGCAGGCCCTATTTGAGAAGTTAAAGGAAAAAATCGGCTATCAGGGAGAGTGGTCGGCGGCTTATGGACTTCACCCGGCGGTGCTGGAGTACAATGGGATCGCTACGCTGGACGGTTATCTGGGATTTTATACCCAGCAGTATAAGGAAGATTTTCGGAAGATCATCGCTCCGGCACTTGAAAGAGTGGAGCCGACGAGGATTTATTATGACGACTGGGGTGCCAGAGCTTACCTGTATTCGGGGACGGATCTGAGTATTGTCAGTGCGACGAAAACGGTGTATGCTACGGATTATGATATTTATATGGATGTGGACGCTTTTCGGGCGTTGGGGGGAGAATATATTTTTTCCAGACTGGAACTGACGAATGCAGGTGAGGTTGGTCTGGAGCTGGTAGACAGCGATACGGCCGGGGACGGCAGCTGTACGGTCTACGTGTACAGGGCCGCCGGGGAGCCGGCTCTGGCAATGGGTAGTGACAGATAACGGAGCATGAGGAAACCGTGCGGAAATGGAGAATAGTGTGAAAAATCCATATGCGACAGATTTTTCACACACAAATTTGTGCTTGCGCGCAAATTTGCAGACTGAGCAAGAATGGGGGATTAATATGGCGGTTAGAGTACACAATTTTGCGGGCGTGCTGGGCTGGAATGCCAGAAAGTATTTGCCCAGGTTATCCAGTGAGAGCTATTTAAAGCTGCAGTTTGTGGCGAGAAGACGTCAGCAGCAAAAGTATATTGATTATTTTTATAAGCAGAAAGAGACGCCGCATCCGGTGGTGGTCAATCTGGAGACGGTGAACCGCTGCAACAGTACGTGCGAGTTCTGCACCGCGAATATCAATGCGGAGAAGCGTCCCTACAAGAAGATAGATGATGCGCTGTATTATTCCATTATCGATCAGCTGCGGGACTGGGGGTATAAAGGACATCTGACGCTGTACGGCAATAATGAACCGTGGCTGGACAAGCGCATCGTGGAATTCCATGAATATGCTAGGAAGCAGCTGCCGGAAGCTTTTATCTTCATGTCCACCAATGGCCTTTTGCTGGATGTGGACAAGGTGAAGGCCATCGTGCCCTGGCTTGACCAGCTGATCATCAACAATTATTGTCTGAATATGAAAATGCATGACAATGTGCAGGTCATATACGAATATGTAAAAGCGCATCCGCAGGAGTTCGGGGATGTGGATATCCTGATCCAGATCCGGTATCTGAAAGAAGTGCTGACAAACCGTGCGGGCAGCGCGCCGAACAAACAGTCTAAGGGTAAAGTGATCAAGGAGACCTGCCTGATGCCCTACACAGATATGTGGATCATGCCCAATGGTAAAATGGGTATCTGCTGTTGTGATAATTTCGAGACCACGGAGCTGGCGGACTTAAATAAGGTTTCCCTGAAGGAAGGCTGGAACAGCGCAAAGTACCGGGAACTGCGTGACGCGGTGAAGAATGGCAGGCAGAATTATCCTTTCTGTAAATACTGTGATTTCATAGACGCCGGGCTGCGCATGGATGCGGTGAACGACGTGTTGAAGCACCACGACAAAATGCACGGGGCGAGACAGTCCATATTTAGAAAGTAGTGTGAGAAAAACATTAACCAACTCCAAGGCAGCAGAGAACGCAGCCTAAGAGTTGCTGAATGTTTAAGAGAATGCCCAAAATACGGGCATTCTCCCAGACAAACTTGTTTGTTTTCAGATTTTGTGTCGCTGTGAAGCAGCAATATGGAGGTTAGAGTGAGATTCCGCAGGCAGAATGAAAAGGATGCAAAGATGGGAATGAAGAATAGAGGAAAAAGGCGGATAGGGCTGTTGTTGTGTTTGATTATGCTGACAATGCCGGCGTGTACGGCAGCAGACAAAGAGGAGCCTGCTGTCAGAGAGTCTTCAGAGGCCACGGATGAAGAAATGCCAGTGACGGAGAAAGATACAGAGGCTACGGATGAAGAAATGCCAGTGACGGAGAAAGATACAGAGGCTATAGAGGGAGAAATGCCACTTTCTGTCGAGAAGGGAATGAAACTTTCCATTCTGGGAGACAGCATTTCCACGTTTGACGGGTGGATTCCGGAGGGGAACAGTGCCTTTTATCCACAGAACGGGACGGTGAAGGAGGTATCGCAAACCTGGTGGAAGCTGGTACTGGATGAGTTGGGATTGGAACTTTATACGAACGGGTCCAGTTCGGGCAGCACGTGTTTCGGAGATTCCCGGGAGGCCGACCCGGCATGTGGCTGCACTGACTACAGGATTTCCCAGCTGGCAGGGGCAGACGGGGAAGCACCGGATCTCATTGTGATCTATATGGGAACCAACGATATGCTCCGGGGGGCTCCGGTGGGGGATAATGATGGTCTGCGCTCCGTGGAGGAGGGTATGGTGGAAAGCCTGAGTGACAGCTATACCATGATTCTGGACAAGATAAGAGAGCGGTATCCGCAGGCGCAGGTCTACTGTTGTACCCTGCTGCCGGTGGGGGACTGGGGGCCGACAGAGTCCCAGCCTTTTATCCCCTTCGTCAATAAGCTGGATATGACGTCGGCGGCTTACTCCGATCGAATCCGGTTGATTGCGAAAAACAGGGATCTTCCGGTCATTGATCTGGAGAATTGCGGCATTACTCTGGAGAATATGGTCGAAATGACCGTTGATGGCGTGCATCCGACACCGGCCGGGATGCAGCTGATCGCCGATATGGCAGTACGCCGTCTGAGTGAAGAGCGGCGGTAAACGTTCAAACAGGGCAGCATGGACTGCGCGACCGTACGAAAGGGTAGCAGGGAGAAGAGAGTGTGGTATTAGATTTCGGTGTGGCATTATTATATATTGTAATTATCTACAGCGTGGGACAATGGACAGTAACATGGCTGTATCAGGATACGGACGACTGGACTGTAAACTGGTTGTCTTTTGCGATCGGCTTTTCAGAAATGACGATTGTGTCAACTTTCTTGTACTTTATGTGTGGAATGTCGGTTCAGATCATACGGATCATATGGCTGGCGCTGGGAGGCATTTCGGTGGCGGCGTTGATCAGGCGGCGGCTGTTTACGAAATCATCGTTGGGCAGTTTGGGGTGTGTGATCGTATTGTGGCTGTTTCTGCTTTTGCCGGGGATGATCGGCGGCGAACAGTATTACGTGTACAGAGGGAATTGTACTGACCAGCAGACATATGTGGAGGAGACTGTGGCGTTATCGATGCATCCGATCGGCTGGTATGATCAGCGGACCAGAGATGAAATCGGGATGGTCAGCGATGTCCTGTGGCGCGGCTATCAATGGGCAGTCAGGGACAGGCCGTCGGCAGGGTTAATGATCGCTGTGATGCGCTGCAATCCTGCAGGGGAGATTTACTGGGTAGTATACCTGTTTAGAAGATTTGTACAGGCCATGATCGCCGCGTCACTGTTCTATTTGTTATGCCAGACGGGGAAGAGCACGGTAAGAGCAAAACGTGTCTCGGGAATGACAGGGATCGCGGTATCGGTCCTGTACTGTGCCGGTTTCTGGGGGCAGATCCAGTACGATATAGATGCGGTATCGCAAATGGCTTCGATCGCAGTATTGGCAGCATTGACGGCAGTGTTCTTCCAGAATGCACAGGAGCTTGCCGATGGCAATCTGTGCGACAGAAAACAATATCTGTTGATGATTTTGTTAGCGGCCGCCGGACTGGCGCTGTATTTGGAAAGTGCATTGGTACATGGGGCATTATATTTACTGACGGGATGTTTTCTCCTGCTGCGTGAGAGGAAAGGGCTGGACTGGAAGCGTATTGCACAGCTTGTGAGTATTCCGGTTCTGTCACTGCTTTTCCTGCTCTTAATGAATTACCGGATCACGGGATTTTTAAGAGGGCAGATTCATTCTTCTTTCGACACTGAGAGACAGTCATGGGCAGGCTATTTTAACGGGTGGTGGCTTGGAAGGTACGGAGTCGATGACGGCAGGATCACAGGGCCTGTCAGTCGTTTTTCCAACCGTATCGTATCTGTTGCCGGTATGTATAATATAACACCCAATTACGAAAGATATTATGGAATAACAGCCCTGTTCCTGACGGGGCTGACGTTTCTGCTTGCCTGTCTGGTGCTGTTTTGCATGATAAGACCGGTGGTAGAGAAGAAAGAACGTTCGGAATGGATGTTATGGATCATTGTGCTGACGGGCAGTGTGCTTGTAGTGGGGATGTGTCTGGGTGAAAAGTACTGGAGTGCGGGAAAGCTGTTGTATTATATATCTCCGTATCTATATGTGTATTTGTGTATGCCGGTCATGAACATGGAAAAGGGGCGGAAACTGCCGGCCAAACTTGCGCTTTTGCTTGCAGGGATCATGCTTTTTTCCAATGGAAAGATGATTAAGGATCAGTATGATAATCTGGAAGTGGACTGGGCCCGCAGTGGTTATATGGGAAATTATCCGTCTGATATGATCCCGGGACTGAAGCGTTCGGCAAGATTTACATTTGACACGCAGGATGTGCAGGGGGCGGACGGTGTAGTGATACGGGATCTGAGTATGGTGTCAGATCACCAGATCTATCTGCAGTATTTGAAAGTAAAGTTGACCTGTGCGGAAATTCCGTTTGTTCCGGAGAACGATATCGATTATTACAGGAGTGTGGTTGAAATATCCCGGCAGAGGGATTTGATGGGAAATGTGCTGACACTGGAAGCCGTACCGTCGCAGGACGGCAGATATGAAATTGTGACAGTGCACTGAAAGAATATACAGGCAGGAGTAAGGAAAGTGCAGGAGCAAAAGAGATCGGGGTTGATCTTTTGCTCCTGGATTTTTTGTATCTGCATTTGGAGGTATTGTATTTTCTTCTTATTAAGGAAGCGGAAAACCTTTTTAAGAATATCTTAATAAAAAATTGAAGAAAACTGGAAGTTTTAATCGTTATGATAGATAGAGAAAACGACATAAAGAAAATACATGGCGGAAAATATTTCCGAAGAAAATGAATGCAGAATATGGAGGTAGCATATGAAGTACATAACATTTACGGTTCCCTGCTATAATTCACAGGATTATATGGCGAGATGTATTGAATCTCTGCTCCCGGGCGGAGACGACGTTGAGATTATTATCGTAAACGACGGATCGAAGGATGCCACAGGGGAGATCGCGGACTATTACGAGAAACTCTATCCCGGCATCGTCAGGGCAGTGCACAAGGAAAACGGCGGACATGGATCCGGAGTCAATGCCGGTCTGAAGCTGGCGACGGGGATGTATTTTAAGGTGGTGGATTCGGATGACTGGCTGGATGAGAGCGCCTATGCGAAGATGCTTGAAAGGATCAGGGAATTCTGTGTCAGGAAAGAGACCCGCCTGATCGGTGATGTGCCGGATCTGTTTGTATGTAACTATATCTACGATCATTTGGATGAAGGTACCGGCAGGACGATGCGTTACACAAATGTTTTCCCTGTGGAAGAGATGTGCAGCTGGAATGATATCGGCAGATTTCATGCGTCACAGTATCTGATCATGCATGCCCTGGTCTTTCGGACGGAGGTGCTGCGAAGGAGCGGGGTTGTCCTGCCGGAGCATACCTTCTATGTAGATAATATCTTTGCCTATCAGCCGCTGCCGTTCGTAGAACATATTTTCTATATGGATATCGATCTGTATCATTACTATATCGGCAGGGAGGATCAGTCTGTCAATGAGAGGGTGCTGATGAGCAGGATAGACCAGCAGATTCTGGTGACGGAGATCGTTTCCAAATGCGTAGATCTAAACGAGGTAAAGGAAATCTATCCGAAGCTGGCGGAGTATATGTGTCGTAATATATCGATTATGATGGCGATCTCATCTATCCATCTGCTGCTGATTGATTCACAGGAGGCATATAGTAAACGAAGACAGCTTTGGAGAGGGATCAGGGAAGATAATGTCAGGCTTTATTTACGCCTGAAATACACCACGCTGAGCGGACTGACCTATCTGCCCGGTAAAGTGGGCGGAATGCTGACAAAGAGCGGATATCGGGCGGCGAGGAAGATTTATCAATTTCAATAGCAGGAGATAAAGGCCGCCGGGAGAGTGAATCAGGATAGAATGGAGGATTTATATGGAGCATATATACATTGCCATGGTGGATACGCCGGGGGTTTTTGCGGCGGTGATCAGGCGGTTTCTGAGACAAAAATATATTCATGTGGTCCTCGGCATGGATGCGGGCCTGGAAGAAGCTTACAGCTTTGGACGGCGTAATCCGAGGGTGCCCTGGTTTGCCGGATTTGAGAGAGAGGATAAAAGGAAGATCCTGCGGGCATTCCCGACGGCGGCATACCAAGTCTGTGAGCTGGAGTGCAGCGAGGAGCAGAAGGCAGGGATCAGAGAGCGGCTGCGGCAGGACTATAGAAGGAGATACCATTATCATTATGCGGTGCCGGGGCTGCCGTTCATTGCCCTTGGACGCCCCTTTTATCTGAAAAATCAGTATACCTGTTCTTCCTATATTGCGCGGCTCCTGGAAGAGCATAAGATCAGGATCGCCGACAAGCATTTTTCGCTGGTGACGCCGAAGGACTTCTATCAGTATCCCTGTAAAAGGGTAGTCTATGAAGGGAGTCTGGCGGAGTTTGTGGCTGCAGGGGCGGCAGCGGGACAACAGCCGATATCTGTATTACAGGGTGAAAGCGTATGGAGTGAAGAGAGCATGGAGAGAAGGCTGCGCAGGCTCTATGAGCCGGGAGCGTCGGAAAGGGTGGTGGCGTATGGAAGTTAGCCGGAACCGGACAAAGGGGATCGCGATCAACCGGAAAAGAGTTCTGGAGGGGGCTTTTTTTCTGGCAGTGATGCTGTTGTCCTTCTACACCATCTTCCACGGGCAGGATGCGGGGCGTATCCGGCATGCGCTGGGAAAGCTGTCGCCACTGTCCCTGTGTACGGCTATGCTGGTGGCGCTGTTTTTTGTCAGCGCGGAGGGGATTATGATCTTCTATCTGCTGCGTTCTTTGAATGGACGCAGCAGTCTTCGCCGGTGTATCGGGTATTCTTTTATCGGATTTTTCTATTCGGGGATCACGCCTTCCGCCACGGGCGGCCAGCCGATGCAGCTTTACTATATGAGTAAGGACGGCAACCGTCTATCGGAGTCGTCGGTGGTTTTAATGACGGTGGCCCTCATCTATAAGCTGGTGCTGGTGGTGATCGGCATTGGGGCGCTGGCACTCTGGCACAGGCCGCTGCGGGGGTATTTGGAAGAGTATTTTCCGCTTTTTCTGCTGGGCCTTGCGTTGAATACGCTGCTGGTAGTAATGCTGCTGGCGGTGATGCTGGCTCCGGATACCATGAAAAGGATTATTTTCGGCATTGAGAGACTGCTTGCAGGTGTCGGAATCCTGAAGAAAAACGGGACGAGACAGGTAAAGATAGAACAATTTATAGACGGCTACCAGAGTGCGGTGCGTTTTCTGCTGCAGCACAAGGGGAAGGTGTTTATGGTCTGCCTCTTTACGTTCGTGCAGCGGGCCAGCGTTTTTGTGCTGACATGGATCATATACAGGGGGTTTTCTTTGGAAGGGAAGGACGCCCTGACGATCATGCTTCTGCAGGCCTCGGTCTATATTGCCGTGGATATGCTGCCTGTGCCGGGGGCGCAGGGGATTACAGAGGTCATGTACAGAAGTGTATTCGCAGGCATTTTTACCGGAGAGTATCTGATGCCGTCGCTGTATGTGACCAGGGGAATTAATTTCTATTTTGTGTTGGCAGTCAGTCTGCTTATTGTAGCGGTGAATCATTTTTATGTGAGAAACAAAAAGACAGGACAGGGTTTATACGACAGGATCCCTTTGCAGGAAATAAACGGAAAATCTCCTCAGTAAACAAAGGTACCTTCCATGGGAAAACGGATAAGCTGTTTTCCCATGGAAGGTATTTCCGGCAGTTTATTATGATTTCGCTTCGTGATAAACCTTCTCCGTATTGACGTTCCAGATATTATCCTTACTTTTGACGCCGTTAATGATATTCTTCACCGTTTCGAAGGAGGTGACCATGGAATGGTCAATATTGTTGTAACGATGCTGGCCGTTACGGCCCACACAGTACAGGTTATCGATGGTTTTTAAGTAATCCACCAGCGTATCGATATCCTTGTAGGTATCAAAGTAGGCCGGATAGGCTTTCTTGACACGTTCTACATGGGAATCCATCACATCTGCAGGGGAATCAATCAGGCCCATACGGACGATCTCTTCAACCGCAAATTTCGTAAAGTCCCCGTCTGACATAGTCCAGTACCTGTCGCCCTCAAAGCAGAAATATTCCAGACCGATCCACACGGTATGCTCCAGATCCCTGATCATATAGGGCGACCAGTTGTTGTAGATCTGGAAACGGCCCAGCATGACGTCGCGGTCATGTACATAGACCCAGCAGTCGGGAACGATATTGCCAATGGTCTTTAATTTCGTCTTGTTCTTCAGGTTCAGCCTGGGCAGCAGGAGTCCCACGGTCATGTAATCCCGGTAGGGCAGCCCGGCGGCGATCCTGGCAGGCTGCTTCGGCACGTCGTTCATGCCGGCCACCAGATCCTTGACGGGCATGGAAGAGATAAAGATATCACCCTCCACGGTAATCTCCCTGCCGTCATTTACGTAGGTGAGAGCGGTAATATGGTTGTCCGCGTTCTTGTGCAGTTTCGTCACAAGACAATCGGTGAGGATTGTGCCGCCCATCCTGCAGATTTCGTCTGCAGTCACTTCCCACAGCTGGCCGGGGCCAAGTTTGGGATAGCTGAATTCTTCGATCAGGGAGGTTTCCACGGCCCGGTTCTTCTTTCCGGGAATCATTTTAGAAAAGATATCCTTTACTATGGCGGCGATGGACAATCCTTTGGCGCGCTGAGCGCCCCAGTCGGGGGCGATTTCGCTTGGATGGCGTCCCCACAGATTCTCCGTGTAATACTCGAAAAACATGGAATACAGTTTGCGGCCGAAGCGGTTGATGTAGAAATCCTCAAGCGAGTCTTCCCTGCGTTTGTGGATCACGGAGGCAAGATAACTGCAGCCGGCCTGGATCGTGTTGATCAGTCCCATGTTGATGAAGGTTTCCGGTTTAAAGGATATGGGATAATCAAAAAATTTCTGTTTAAAATAAATGCGGGACACTCTGTGACGACGCAGCATGACCCTGTCTTCCTTCTCGGGATCGGGACCGCCGGGCGTGAGCGTCATCTCGCGGTGCAGGACGATATCGTCGTAAGTGGGAGCCCCCTGCAGGGGCAGCATATTGTTCCACCATCGGTTTACTTCCGGCACCTTGGAGAAGAAACGGTGGCCGCCCATATCCATGCGGTTGCCTTTGTAATTGACGGTCCTGGAGATTCCGCCCATGTACCGGCTTTCTTCCAGGACGGTGACCTCGTAATCGGTGCTTTGTTTTAACAGTTCGTAAGCGGCGGTCAGTCCGGCAGGACCGGCGCCGATAACGTATACTTTCTTCATGAAATACCTCACATTGTATCGAAAAACTTCCGGCGCCATCTCTGTTTATGGCGCTGCAGACTGCTCTGTGTCCCGTGGCACAGGGCACCGCGAATCAATGTCAGTTTACCATATTCAGGCAGGATTGTACAGGGACATCTTGCCCCATTCTCAATCAAATGATATACTGGTGTAACAGTTCGGGCAGGGCGGCGCGTATTTACTATGAGCATGGATGGCCATGCGGTCCGCCAGGCGGCAGGCTGAGCATGATGTTTACTGTGCTGACCGCGATACCGGACGGAATAACGATTGGAGAGTTAACAGATGTTTCAAATAACGGGCATACTTCTCTGGCTTATCATCATACCATACTGCATCGGCCTGATCCCGGCAGCTTTCACGGCGGCGGACAGGCGGAACCCCGCTTTTGTCTTTCTGGCAGGGTATTTTGTGATGTGGGCGCTGTTCGGGCTGGTGACGATCCCAGTGGTATTATTTGTAAGATATGATAATTTTATTTTGGCTTCCAACTGTTTTATGGCGCTCAGTATTTTGTGTGCAGCGGCCGGCGTAGGGCTTACGTACCGCAGGAAGGGAAGTGTGCGTGCGCTTGTAAGGACGGAGAATCCTCTGCAGGAAGGTTTCGGGAATGCTGTACGCAGGATGTCCTGGGCCGAGCGGGTGGAGTGGCTGTTGTTTTTTATCCTGCTGGGATTCCAGCTGTATAAGGCGGCGGCTTATGCTTCTTTCGACGGGGATGACGCCTATTATGTGACAGCGTCCCTGATCGCGCAGCAGGCGGATACGATGTATACGATCCTGCCTCTGACGGGACGGCATACGGGACTGGATATCCGGCATGCGCTGGCAGTGTTTCCCATGTGGATTGCATTTGTGGCGAAGAAGAGCCATATCCACGCGACAATCCTGTCTCATACGGTTTTACCGTTTTTGCTGCTTCCGCTTACGTATCTCGTATATTATGAGATTGGCAGGCTGCTTTTCGACGGACGAAAGAACGGGCAGGATAAAGGGCGGATAAAACGTGCGGCCCGCAGAGTGGACAGTGCGGCGTCGGAGAACAGAAGCGAACTGCGCAGCGGCGAGAATCTGCCGCTTTTCATGATTTTGATGGCAGTGTTCCAGATTTTCGGCAATGTGTCGATCTATACCAATGAAACTTTTTTCCTGACCAGAACATGGCAGGGCAAAGCCGTGGCGGGCAGCCTTGTGATTCCGGCACTGCTCTGGATGTTTCTGCTGCTGTCTGACGGCAGAGAAAGAAAAGATGCGGACGGATTGCGCGCAAAACGTACAGGTACAAAGCGGGCCGGCCTGTGGCTGCTGCTTACCTGTATCAATATGACGGCCGGAATCTGCAGCTCGATAGCCGTTTTTCTGGTGTCCATCCTGATGGCGGTGACGGCGGTGTGCCTGGCCTTCGTGGAACGGGACTGTAAAATCCTGATTAAAATGGGGGCGGTATGCATTCCAGGCGCGGTTTATGTACTGGCATATCTGATCGTAGGATATGGCTATCTGCTGCAATAAACGGCGGCGGCCGGCAGTCGTGACCGCATTACCCGGTGTGTTCGGGTCGAGGACGGTATGGGGCACAAATAACTATAGCGGAGAATATCTATGTGGGGCATTTTTTTAGAGAGTGTTGTAATATTTAAGAATTATATGGGGTTTCACCAGCACAGATATCTGGCGTTTCTCTATCTGGGCATTCTGCTGTATCTGTGGTTTGCGGAGAAGGACAGGCACAGGCGGGCTGTTTTCGTCTATGCTCCGACGCTGCTGCTGGTCATGTTTTTCTGTCCGTTGTTCCGGAAGTTGTTTGTGCGGCTGCTTGATGATTCGGAGACCTATTACAGGCTGCTGTGGCTGCTGCAGATGAGCCTGGTGAGCGCCTATGGGATTATCCGGTTGTGCGCGAAACACCGCAGGATCGGGGTGGCGCTTGCCTGCGGTGTGATCATCGTGTGCGGCGACTATGTCTATGACAGCGAGAATATCTCCCGGGCAGAGAATGCTTATCATCTTCCGCAGGAGACAATCGAGATCGTGGATCTGATCGAGCCGGAGGAGGGACGGATCACCGTTCTGGTGCCGGCGGACCTGATCTATTATATCAGGCAGTACAGTACGAATATAGAACTGCCTTACGGGCGGGAAATGCTGATCGCCAGATGGGATTACCATCATCCCATGTATGAGGCCATGGAACAGGCGGAGGTGATCGAGACGGAGACTTTCGTGGAGCTGGCCAGAGAGTATCCCTGTGCGTATATTGTACGGAAAGAAGACCGGGAAATGACGCAGCCGCTGACGGAGCATGGATTTGAACTGTATGGGCAGGTTGGGGAGTTTGTGATCTACCGGGATATGGAGTAGAGAAATGCTGTTTAATTCTTATATTTTTATATTTTTATTTTTTCCGATCTGTCTGTTTGGATATTATGGGCTTCTGCATTTACAGAAAGAATGGCTGGCCAAAGTCTTTCTGGTGGGAATGTCCTTCTGGTTCTATGGTTATTTTAACGTGTCCTATCTGCTGATCATGGTCTGCAGCATTGCGGGAAATTACCTGTTCCACCGCCTGCTGTCACGCAGACAGGATAAAAGGCTGATGATCGCAGCTGTGATGGCGAATCTGGGCGTGCTGTTTTATTTTAAATACTTTGACTTTTTTCTTTCTACTGTGAACGCGGTGTCTGGCAGCTCGATAGCACTTCGCAATATCCTGCTGCCGCTGGGGATCAGCTTTTTCACGTTCCAGCAGATCTCTTTTGTGATCGATACCTGGCGGGGAGAGGTGAAGCATTGCCCTTTCGTTGATTATGCGTTGTTTGTGGCCTTCTTCCCGCAGCTGATCGCAGGCCCCATTGTCAATCATAATGAAATGCTTCCCCAGTTTGAGAAGATCGGAAAGCAGTCTGTAATGTGGGATAAGATCGCAAAGGGCTGCGGGCTTTTTATTCTCGGGCTTGCGAAAAAGGTACTGCTGGCGGATACATTTGGGGCCGCGGTAGATTACGGATATGCGAATCTGGCGTCCCTGGGACGTATGGACGCAGTGCTGGTGGCGCTGTTCTATATTCTGCAGCTGTATTTCGATTTCAGCGGTTATTGCGATATGGCCAGAGGGATCGCCAGGATGCTGGGCATGGAGATTCCGGTTAATTTTAACGAACCTTATAAAGCGGTGAATATTGTAGATTTCTGGAAAAGATGGCATATGACGCTGAGCCGTTTCTTTACGAAATATGTGTACATACCTTTGGGCGGTAATCGTAAGGGACAGGCGAGGATGTACGGGAATCTGATGATTGTTTTCCTGCTCAGCGGATTATGGCATGGAGCAGGATGGCACTATCTTGTCTGGGCGCTCACGCAGGGCGTCCTGTATGTGCTCACGAGATTCTGGCAGCGGTGTCGGGAGAAGAAAGCCGGTGCGGCGGGAGTGCAGGCGGGCGATGGCGTTTCCGGAGGTGAAATATTCCGGCGCAGATTTATGACGATAGTGTCACGTATCCTGCTGATTGCCTATGTGGCAGCGGCGGAGGTATATTTCCGGGCGGAAAGCGTTGCGCAGGCCAACCAGCTGCTTCTTACCGCGCTTCTTGGTCCGGTGCAGAAGATTTCTTTGGAACTGGCGGACTGTTTTCGGCTGGATGAATTCTGGTATGTGCTTAAGGTGCTTAAGCTGGACAATATGGCTTACAGCAGATACATTCTGATGTGGCTGATACTGGCAGTAGGAGTTTATCTGACCATGATCGGGCAGGATGCGGCTTCACGTATAAAGCGCGTGCGGTACGGAGCCGTATCTGTTGTGGTATTTGCGGTTCTGGCCGTCTGGAGTGTACTTACTTTTTCGGAAGTCAGTACTTTCCTGTACTATAATTTCTGAGGCAGTGGCTTTGCAGGTACAGAAGCATGGGCGAAAGTCATGCTGCCGGCAGACAGAAATAAACATGAGAAAGGGGAGGAACGGCAGTTCCTTATGCTGCGGTCATGAATAAATATAAAAAATGGATCATATCCATTCTATGCGTCATTTTTGTATTTTTTGCTTCTGTGGCGGCTCTGGTAATTTATGTGGATCCCTTCTTCCAGTATCATGCGCCATTGGAGGAGTTTCCCTATCTGGTAGATAATCAGCTCAGCCAGAATCCGGGTATGGCGAAACATATGGAATATGACAGTGTGATTCTGGGATCGTCCATGACGGTTAACTTTAATACGAACTGGTTTTCGGAGCTGATGGACTTGAATACGATCAAGCTGAATTACAGCGGCGCTTATCCCAAAGACCAGTCGAATATCATGCGGCTGATTTTTGACAGCGGGAATCAGGTAAAGAAGGTCTTCCTGGGCATTGACGTGACGGCTTATACGGGCGGCGTGGAGGAGACGAAATATCCGGTGCCCTATTACCTGTATGATGGGAATCTGATCAACGATGTGCAGTATCTTTTTAATAAAGACGTGCTGTTAAATTATATTCTGAGGCCGATAGCGGATCCGGATAAGACGGATCTGGCCACTGTCTATCAGAGCTGGTGGACCGACGAGTATTATAATATTCAGTGGGTCATGCACAATTATGTACAGCCGGAAGCGGTGGAGGAGGAGACGCCCGCGGAGGCTTATCTTGAGAGCACCGGAAGAAATCTTGATGTGAATATCTGCCCCTATATTGAACAGAATCCGGATACGGAATTCTATGTTTTCTTTCCGCCCGGCAGCATCCTGTTCTGGAATGACGTCATGCGGGAGAATCATCTGGAAGCGACGCTGGCGGAGCATCAATATATTGTGGACAGGCTGCTTTCCTATGATAATGTGAGGATTTTTTTCTTTTCCAATCAGGAGTGGATCGTGACGGATCTGAATCATTACGCCGACGAGATTCATTATCACAGCGATATCAACTATTATATGACGGAGTGCTTTGCGAACGGTGCGTGTGAGGTGGAGAGCAGTGCACAGATGGCAGAGGAACTTGCGAAGATGCGTGATGTGATCGGACGGTTTGACTTTGAAACGTTATTTTCCGTGGAATATTGATGAGTGCCGGAAAGTTCTGCGGGAAATAGAAAGACGCGGAAGAAAATAAGGGCATACTGCAGGAGAAATGTTTCCTGCAGTATGCCCTTATAAGTTGTAACGGTCCGGCTGTAAATTATTCGTCTTTCTTTAGATTCGGAAAGATGCACTGTACAAATCTGTCTGCCAGAAGCGCCCGCCCGGCGTCGTTAAAGTGGATATAGTCCGTCATATAATCCAGATAATTGTCCTCATTGATAGAGCCGTAGAAATTATCAATAAAGGATACGCCGCAGTCGCTGGTGGTATCCAGCTCCTTCTGCAGATAGTGGCTCAATGTGCCGTTGCCCAGATCAACCCGGTCTCCGTTCTCGAAGTTGCCTTCCTCGTTGATGTTGTGGCAGAAGGTGTGCGACATGACCACGATACGGATATGGGGATAAGCCTGTTGGATCGCAGTGATACCGGTCCTGAGAGCACCGGTGTAGGTCACGATCGACTCGGCGTCGTTGGGATCTTCACAGGGTCTCTTATTGATGTAATCAATGCCGTCATACATAATACAGATCATATCCAGCGTATTCATATCCAGCGATGCCAGCAGGGCTGTATTTTCCGCGAAGGACTCGTCATAGCTGTAGGTTGCGGCGGTGGTCATCAGATCGAAATTGCCGGATGCAAGGCTTTCCGCTACATAAGAAAAGGAAAAGGCATCCAGAATGTATCCGTCATTATATTCCCCCAGCTGGGCGGCTATGGTAGTGCCTGTGAAGGAGCCGTTGTAGACGGTGGCTCCCGTTTTTGCGGCGATCTGCTCGGAAAGCCCGTTCTCCCCGCGGTTCAGGGAAAAAGGATCGTTGCCGAGACAGAGGATCGTGGTTACGCCGTCGTCCTCTCGTCCTTCCAGCTTGTCCGGAGCAAGGGGAATGATATTGTCCATCGCTTCTGTGTCAAAATCAGTTGTCTGGTAATCGGGATCATAATTGGAAGGAACGCCTTTGTTCCATTTATATAACCGATAGGCGGAAAAGCCGGCGATCAGTACAATGACAGCCAGAAGGATCATGTGTATGTTTATCGGAAACCGATCTTGCTTTTTGCCTGGTTTTTTGTCCGGTTTTTTGCTCTGGGGTTTTCTTTTTGGTGCTTGACTCATAATTACCTCCATGTTTCTAAACACCCATATCCTACATTACACCCATAGCCTGCTTTATGGTACCACAATGAATAGAAGTGGGTGTTTAGAGAATTATGCACACAAAATCAGAGATTTTGGCGCGTTCACGGAGTCCGCAGTGTAATGCGTACTCCTGATTGACAGGTTACTTCTACAGTAAACTTACATCATGCTCAGCCTGCCGCCTGGCGGGCCGCATGGCCATCCAAGCTATGAAAGTCAGAGACTTTCATAGTAAACTACCATCATGCTCAGCCTGCCGTCGGGCGGGCCGTATGGCCATCCATGCTGTGAAAGTCGAAGACTTTCATAGTAAAGCGTGCTTGACAGATGCGGCGCTCTATCATAACTCAAATTAATATCGTACCTACAGTTTACTATGAAATGCTATAAAAATCTACGATTTCCCTGTTTTTTAATAAAATCTTACGGGAATAAATAAGAAAGAGCGTTTCCAAAACCCGTGAGTTTCCGGAACGCTCTTTGAATAACAGCCTGAAGTAAAGGCGTTATGGGAGTGAGATCATATAATACTCATTCTCTTTTTGTCTCGTGTCACTCTGTCAGTCAATGGATAGGTGATAATCGTGGTCTGTGGTAATTGTGCCTGTAGTTCCTTGTACCATTTACTATATTTGTACATACGATATGTAGTGCTCAGTGTTTGTAATTGCTCGTCATCTGAGCAGCAATGGCAGAACTGCTGTCGTGCTTCCTGATCCATGGTCACATAATCCATGTAAGAGATCTTCAGCTCACTGATTTCCAGGCGGCATTTCGGACAAGTTTGTTTGTGGCCGTTGAGCATATATACTCTTTGACAACTTTTACAATAATGCATATACATCATAATACAACTTCCCTTCCTCATATGAAATGAATGCTGAAATTTACAGGTTGCTCTTGTATTGTGTCAGTTATAGCCGATAAAGTCAAGCGGATATACCGTAAAATAGCATATTTAATGGTGTAAATCATCGCGGAATGTATGGATATTATGTAAATCTTTCCAAAATACGATTAAAAATCGCATAATACTAAAAAATCTTGAATACAATACACTTCTATGCTATAATGTTACAGATTTGTTAACGGAGAGAGTTTACATAAAGTATGCGTTTTGCAAAGTAAAATACCTTTAAAAACAGAAAGTATAGAACGGAATAGAGGCAATGAGAATCTCATCGGCATGGAGGGAAAGATGCAAAATAGAAAAAACGGCAAAAAAAGCAATAAAAAAAATATGACATATGGGAAAAAACGTGAAGATGTTTTTATAGAAGATTTTTTTGGTGATGACGATGAAGGATTCGACGAGGAGGATGAAGATCGTGTCACTGAGGACACGCTGGAGTTTTTGTGTCTTGATGACGAGATGATAGAAGCATACAATCGGAAGCACGGACGTGCAGCGGAAGGAGAGAAGCGGCAGGCAGCCGGAAATGACGACGAATATGCGGACGATGAGTACGAAGACGACGAATATGCGGACGATGAGTACGAAGACGACGAATATGCGGACGATGAGTACGAAGACGACGAATATGCGGATGACGGGTATGAAGACGATGAATATGCGGATGACGGGTACGAAGACGATGAATATGCGGATGACGGATATGAAGACGATGAATATGAAGATGACGAATATGTGAGTGACGAGTACGAAGACGACGAGTATGAGTATGATGAATATGCAGATGATGAATATGTGGAAGGTGAGTATGACGCATATGAAGAGGACGGCGTTATCGTACGGCTCAGGACTTTTCTGACGCATATGAATGCGCTTGACATGGTTGTGGCCATGCTCGGCGTTGTTGTACTGGCAGGAGCTCTGCTGGCAGGCGGATTGTATGTCAATGCAAAATCCGTGGAGAAGCAGGTGGAGGCTTTTGCTGTGATCGGAGAAGAAATGTCGGGTATCTCTGTGATCGGAGAGAGCGGGCTGGTGGCGGTGACAGAGTCGGCCAGACTGTCAGGCATGATTGATCTTGAGGAAGAGAAAGCAGAAAACGAAGAGAGCCAGGAAGAGGAAGAAGCGGATAAAAAGGACAAGACGATCGAGGTTGGAATGAACCTTACATCGATACAGTCGGATCTGAAGATCAAATTTGTCAATAAGGCTACGGGCAAGCTGATCGGAGGAGTTCCTTTTGAAGTGGAAGTTGCGGGGAGTAAGAGTTTTACGTTAAAGGATGAGGATAAGGATGGTATCATCTATCAGACGGGCGTTGCGGCAGGTGACTACAGCGTTAAGATTCTGCCTCTGACGGATGAAAAATATGCCTCCTATGTGCTGCCGTCTTCTGCCGGCAGCGTTAAGGTTACGGATAAGATCACTTACAAAAAAGTAGACGTTGCAGATGAGGTAAAGAGTGAGTCGGAAGTGAATGCGGCGGCGGAAGATACCGCCAAACAGAATACGGCAGTGGAATCTGTGCTGACAGATACAGTAGAATGGGTAGAATCCACGAAGACACCGATCGGAGACGGCGAGACGGTATATACGGAAGTCGATAAGAAGAATATACCGGATCCCTGGACGGTCAGCAGCAATTTCCGGAAACTGGTGGAAACGACAGCATCGTCGGATCTTATAGAGTTTTCCATCGCACTGGATCGCAGCAGTCTGACGTTGAAGGCGGGAGAAACGGCAGCGCTTAAGGTATCCGTTAACGGCAGCAGCGCAACACCGTCCGTCAACTGGTCCAGCAGTGATGCAGGTGTGGCCACTGTGGACAGTAACGGTAATATCAGCGGCGTCGGTGTGGGGGAAGCCACGATCAAAGTGGAAGTGACAATAGGCTATGTGATTGAGGAGGCATCGTGCTCTGTGAAGGTTACAGCAGAGGGTGAGAAGCCGGAAGATCCGTCGAAGCCGGAGGACCCGTCAAAGCCATCAAAACCAGAGGATCCGTCGAAGCCGGAGGACCCGTCAAAGCCATCAAAACCAGAGGATCCGTCGAAACCGGAAGATCCTTCAAAGCCTGATAAGCCGGAGGAGCCGGTGAAGACGAAAGTTGAACTGAATACCACGAGTCTGGAACTTGAGAAGGGAGAGTCTGCGTCGCTTTCGGTGAAAGTGGTTTCGGGGGAGATGAAGTCGGTAGAATGGTCCAGCAGTGACAAGGCAGTGGCGAAAGTGGACCAGGGCAAGGTCACGGCCGTAGGAGTGGGCAGCGCAAAGATCACAGCCAGGGTAAAGACAGCGGATGGAGAGCAGGAGCTGGTCTGCAGCGTGACGGTGGAAGAGGAGCAGCATCTGCAGCTTTACGAGAAGATCGGTATAAGCGGTGAGGCGGAGGTAGTCATTGGCAGGACAGTTACCCTTACGGCAAAGACCGAACCGGAGGGCGGCAAGGTTGTATGGAGCAGCAGTGACGAGACGAAAGCGAAGGTGGACAGCAAGGGTGTTGTCACCGGCGTGGCGGAAGGAACGGTGGAGATCAAAGCCGTCTGCAGTACTGATGAGGATATTTCAGCCGTTCATAAGATTACGGTAAAGAAGGAGACGGCGGTAGACGGGAAAGCCAAACTGAAGGACAAGGACGGCAATCAGATGTACTATCTGGACTCTGCCGGTGCCTATCAGGAGGCGGTCTATGACGATTACAGGAAGTACGAGAAATTTTATAAGAAATCTACGGAAGTGGCGGCATACAAATATACCGGATGGCAGACCATAGACGGCAGCGTATATTTTTACGATAAAAACGGAAATTATGTAACAGGGGACCAGGTCATCCAGGGAGCCAGATATCATTTCGGCAGTGACGGAAAGATGTCGTCCGCGTCGGGAACCATGGGAATCGACGTGTCGAAGTGGAACGGCAGTATTGACTGGAACGCCGTGAAAAATTCCGGTGTATCCTATGCGATCATCCGCTGCGGGTACAGAGGTTCTTCTACGGGAGCGCTGATCGAGGATCCGAAGTTCAGAAGCAATATCAAGGGAGCGAAAGCGGCCGGTTTAAAGGTTGGAGTCTACTTTTTCAGTCAGGCGGTCAACGAGGTGGAGGCGGTAGAGGAAGCATCCATGGCGCTGAATCTGGTGAGCGGCTACGGACTCAGCTATCCGATCTTTCTGGATGTGGAAGCAAGCGGCGGCCGGGGAGACGGCGTCAGCAGGGAGGTAAGGACTGCGGTGTGCAGGGCTTTCTGCGCGACGGTGCAGAATTCGGGTTATTCTGCGGGGATCTATGCGAATAAGACATGGTTTAGTGAGAAGATCAATACGGGAAGCCTGACGAATTATAAGATCTGGCTGGCACAGTATGCCAGCGCTCCCACTTACACGGCGACCAGATATGACATGTGGCAGTATTCAGCCAAAGGAAAGGTCAGCGGTATTAAAGGGGACGTGGATATGAATATCAGTTATCTTCACTATTAAGGGTTGCATTTTGGTGCCTTGTGGCAGTATTATATAGGGTATATTGAGAAAGGAGAGCAGTTGGGAATGAGGACTTATCTTGTAACGGGAGGAGCCGGTTTTATCGGATCCAACTATATTCATTATATGTTTCGCAAATACGGTAAAGAGATCCGGATCATCAACGTGGACGCATTGACCTATGCGGGGAATCTGGAGAATCTGAAGGAATTTGAGGGGCAGGAGAATTATACGTTTATCAAAGCGGATATCTGCGATAAAGAGGCCATTGCAGCGATATTTGCGGCTAACGAGATCCACAGGGTGGTGCATTTTGCAGCGGAGAGTCATGTGGACAGGAGTATCAGGAATCCGGAGGTGTTTGTGCAGACCAATGTGCTGGGCACGGCGGTGATGCTGAATTGTGCCAGGACGGCGTGGGAGCTGCCGGACGGCAGCTTTAAGGAAGACAGGAAATTCCTGCATGTGTCCACGGATGAGGTGTATGGTTCCCTGGAGGAGGACGGCGGCTATTTTTATGAGACGACGCCCTATGCGCCGCACAGTCCATATTCTGCCAGCAAGGCGGGATCGGACATGCTGGTGAGATCCTATATGGATACTTATCATTTCCCGGCGAATATCACCAACTGTTCGAACAACTACGGACCGTACCAGTTCCCGGAGAAACTGATCCCGTTGATCATCAACAATGCACTGCAGGGGAAGAAGCTTCCGGTCTATGGGGACGGGAAGAATGTCCGCGACTGGCTGTACGTGGAGGATCATGCCAAGGCTATCGATATGGTGCAGGAGCAGGGCAGACTGTTTGAGACCTACAATGTGGGCGGCCATAATGAGAAGCAGAATATCGAGATTATCAGGATTATCATTAAAACTCTGCAGGAAATGCTGGCGGAGGACGATCCGCGCAGGGAGCTTGTCAGTGAAGATCTGATCACATATGTGGAGGACCGCAAGGGACACGACAGAAGGTATGCCATTGCGCCGGATAAGATAAAGGAAGAGATCGGCTGGGAGCCGGAGACCATGTTCGAAGAGGGGATCAGGCGCACGATCCGGTGGTTCTTTGAGCATGAAGAGTGGATGAAGAATGTCACGAGCGGTGACTACCAGAAGTATTATACGGAGATGTATAAAGTCTGAGAAGGACGATAGCTTAACTGTAGTGTCGAAGCACGGCGGTTAAGGAAGAATGTGTGCTGTCCGGAGGGACGGTGCAATTAAGCGGGAAGGGAAAGGTATCTTGAATGAAGGGAATTATTCTGGCGGGAGGCTCGGGTACCAGGCTGTATCCGTTGACAAAGGCGGTCTCGAAGCAGATCATGCCGATCTATGATAAACCGATGATTTATTATCCGTTGTCCACGCTGATGCTTGCGGGGATCCGGGAGATCCTGATTATATCGACGCCCAGGGATATCGCATCGTTTCAGGAACTGTTCGGAACAGGAGAACAGCTGGGGCTGCGGATGGAGTATGCGGTGCAGGAATATCCGAGAGGATTGGCGGATGCCTTTATCATTGGTGCGGAATTTATCGGCAGCGACAGGGTAGCCCTGGTGCTGGGCGACAATATTTTCTATGGTCAGAGCTTTTCCAGGGTATTAAGAGAGGTGGCTGCCAGAGAAAAGGGAGCGACCATTTTCGGATATTATGTCAGAGATCCGAGAGAATACGGTGTTGTGGAGTTTGACGAGAACGGGAAGGCGCTCTCCATTGAGGAGAAACCGGAGCATCCGAAGAGCAACTATGCGGTGCCGGGATTGTACTTCTACGACAATGATGTGGTGGAGATCGCGGCCAATGTGAAGCCGTCGGCCAGAGGGGAGATCGAGATTACGAGTATTAACAACGAATATCTGTGCAGAGGAGACCTGCGGGTGGAGACGCTGGGACGTGGTTTTGCGTGGCTGGACACGGGAAATCATGATTCGCTGCTGGATGCTGCTGATTTTGTGGCCGCTTTTCAGAAAAGACAGGGGCTGTATATCTCCTGTATCGAAGAGATCGCCTACAAGAGAGGCTTTATAACGAAGGAACAGCTCCTGAAGCTGGCGGAACCATTGATGAAGACGAATTATGGCCAATACATGATAGAGGTTGCAAATGGGCTCTAAGAGAATCAGAAGAATGCTGTTTGCCGTGATCTTTATTTTTGCAGCGGTGACAGGTGTGATCGCAGCCGTGAATCTGGATACTGTCAAACAGAAGCTGGGGTTTTCCGTTTCTGAGCAGGTGCAGGAGACTGCGGCAATGGAAGATGACAGGGAAGCAGGTGGGCAGAGAGGTAATGATCTGTCTGCCTTTTTGCGGGACGAGACCTTTTTTGACGAGGAGGTCAAATTTAAGAGCATTGAGACGTATGCGGGCAGAAGTGTGTCCCTTGTCATGAGTTCCGTTGCCAAGGATCTGCGTATTATGATTGTAGACAGCATAGGCAGACTGGTGACCGGGAATCCCTTTGTGGTTGAAGTGCGGGGGATGGGCGAATATACCGACAGCGACGAGGACGGCATTATCTATATTGACGGGATGCGTGCCGGAGAATACAGTGTATCTTTGAAGGAGGCGGAAGGATATCAGGTTCCGAATACGATCACGTCGATTCAGATCAAACAGGAAATAGAATATCAGGTGCTGGATGATATTGAATATCTGATCATGACGGAAGACGATATTGATGCCGAGAAAGAGGATAAGGAAGTGAAAGGCGCCGAGGAGGCGGCGGACGGCAGTGAGAATACGGAGCTTGCGCTTGACCATGGCAATGCCAGGATCGGTATTGACGTTTCTAAATGGAACAAGGAGATCGACTGGGAGAAGGTGAAGGATGCCGGGGTGGAATTTGCCATTATCCGCTGTGGATACCGCGGTGCTTCCACGGGAGCGCTGGTACTCGATCCTCTGTATGAGCAGAATATCAGAGGAGCCATAGAGGCGGACATTCCGGTGGGTGTGTATTTCTTTACGCAGGCGGTGGATGAAGTGGAAGCTGTGGAGGAAGCCAGTATGGTGATCCGGCTGATCGAGGAGTATGATGTAGATTATCCGGTATTTCTGGACAGTGAGAGCGCCGGAGGAAGCGGCCGTGCAGACTGGCTGGAAAGTGACGAGCGGACGAAGATTCATAAGGCTTTTCTGGAGACGATCGCGGCGGCGGGCTATGAGACGGGCATCTATGGCTCCAGGAACTGGCTGAATGAACAGGTGGATATGAAAGAACTGTCTTCCTATAAGACGTGGCTGGCTGAATATGCGGATATTCCTGCCTATGAGGAGTATTATCATATGTGGCAGTATACTTCCAAGGGTACCGTGGATGGCATTGAGACGCGGGTGGATCTGAATCTGTGCTATATGAACATTGACACGTCCATCAATCATGCGAAAGGAGCCGGCGGATATTCCGGCGTGGTAAACGGCGACAGCGGTAATGTGCCGGTGGGAGACGAATAATAGAAAGGGGCGCAGCCGTATTGTTCCGACAGGGCGGCTGTGCTGCCGGATACATTATAGTAAACGACATATAGTAAACGACATAACAAATTTCTGCTTACGGTTCCTGCCAAAGCCATATACGGGAGCTTTTGCAGGACGAAAACGAAATTTTTAATGTCGTTAACTATAGCAGAAAGGATGATAAAGAGCATGGGCAAAATAACAGTAGAGACATGTGAGATAGAAGGACTCAAGGTGATCACTCCGACGGTATTCGGGGATGCCAGAGGCTATTTTATGGAGACCTATAACTATAATGATTTTAAGGAGGCCGGTATTGATCATGTTTTCGTGCAGGACAATCAGTCGGCCTCCACGAAGCATGTGCTTCGCGGGCTGCATTTTCAGATCCGGTATCCGCAGGACAAGCTGGTGCGCGTTGTAAGCGGAGAAGTCTTTGACGTGGCGGTGGATCTGAGGCCGGGTTCTGCAACCTACGGGAAGTGGTTTGGGGTGGTACTTTCGGCGGAGAACAGGAAGCAGTTCTTTATTCCGAAGAATTTTGCCCACGGTTTCCTGGTATTGTCCGATTATGCGGAATTTGCCTATAAGTGTACGGATTTCTATCATCCGAATGATGAAGGCGGTATCCTCTGGAGCGATCCGGATATCGGTATCGACTGGCCTCTTGCCGCGGGAGTGGAGCCTGTCATGTCCGAGAAGGATACGAAGTGGGGAGGAATTGCGGCGTATACGGAGCAGTACATGACAAATTGCGCAGAATAGAGATCAGGGAAATAGAAACGTGGAAAAAACAGAATATATCAATCATGCTACCAAAAAAATAAAAACACCGAAGAAGTCCGCAGGAGTCGCCGTATTCTGGGGGCTTGGCCTGCTTCTGGCGGCCGTGCTGATCCGGCATCACAATCCGTTGGCGGATCAGGTGACGGAGCAGATGAAGAAAGTCAGCGGCTGTGTGTTGATCGCGTTTACCTGTATCATCTTTACGATCTTTTATGAGCGTATATTGACCATTCCGGCGGAACTTTTTCAGAGCAGGAAGATGATCTGGAAGCTGTCGAAGAATGATTTCAAGAATCGGTACGCCGGATCTTATCTGGGCATTATCTGGGCTACGGCGCAGCCCATTGTCACGGTGGTAATGTACTGGATCGTGTTTGATAAGGTGTTTGACACGAGAAGCCAGATGGTGGCAAGCGGGCTGGAAGTGCCCTATGTTCTGTACCTGACAGCCGGTCTGGTGCCATGGTTCTATTTCACGGAGGCAATTACGCAGGGGACTATGGCACTGCTTGAATACAATTATCTGGTCAAAAAGGTAGTATTCAATATCAGCATTCTGCCCATCATCAAGGTGATATCGGCAACCTTTATTCATGTATTTTTTGTAGTGGTACTGTTGTGCGTGTCCATAGGATATGGTTATTATCCGAAACTTTATACACTGCAGTTAATTTATTACAGCTTCTGCCTGTTTCTGCTGGTGCTGGGCATGAGTTATCTGACCTGCGCGCTGGTGGTGTTTATACGGGACCTGCAGCAGATCATTTCCATTGCGCTGCAGATCGGTATGTGGGCGACCCCCATTCTGTGGAGTATTACGATGCTTAAGACGGATAATATGAAGATGCTCTTCAAGCTGAATCCGCTGGTATATATTGTAAACGGATATAGAAGTGCGATCTATGAAGAGGAGTGGTTCTGGGAGCATTTCTATTCGTCTACTTATTTCTGGATCTTTACGATCAGTCTGTTCTGTATCGGGACGCTGATCTTTCGGAAGATGCGGGTGCATTTTGCGGATGTGCTTTAATGGGTAGGAATTGATGGGAGCAGAAGCCGAAGACGGAGCACTTGCGGTGGATAGGATAAATCATGGATAATATTGCGATTCAGGTGACGGATGTCGAGAAAATTTATAAATTGTATGATAAGCCTTCGGACCGTCTGAAGGAGACATTGGGGTTTGGACGGGGGAAGCATCATACCCAGCATCATGCTCTGAAAGGGGTCAATCTGACAATCAGGCAGGGGGAATGTGTAGGGATCATCGGGACGAACGGTTCCGGGAAGTCTACGATCCTGAAGATTATCACAGGCGTGTTGAACCCCACAAGGGGGAGTGTGACTGTGAATGGGCGGATCTCGGCGCTGTTGGAGCTCGGAGCGGGATTTAATAACGAGTATAATGGAATTGAGAATATCTATTTGAACGGCACCATGATCGGTTTTACGGAGAAAGAGATCGACGAAAAGCTGGATTCCATTCTGGAATTTGCGGATATCGGGGAGTATGTATATCAGCCGGTGAAGACGTATTCCAGCGGTATGTTTGTGCGTCTTGCCTTCGCGGTGGCGATCAATATCGATCCGGAAATTTTGATCGTGGATGAGGCATTGTCGGTAGGTGACGTCTTCTTTCAGGCGAAATGCTATCATAAGTTTGAAGAATTCAAGGAGATGGGTAAGACCATCGTGTTCGTCAGCCATGATCTGAGCAGTATCAGCAAATACTGTGACAGAGTAGTGCTTTTGAATCAGGGTACGAAGCTGGGAGAGGGATCGGCGAAAGAGATGATCGATACCTATAAGCAGGTATTGGTCGGGCAGTATACCGCGCCGGAAGAGGAACAGGAGAGACTGGTTGACGATGAACAGCTTCGCAATGCCGCAAAGTCAAGGAGCGGTGCTGCGTTAAAGTTATCAGCGGGAGAACAGGAAGCGGCAGAGGGATCTTCCGAGGCGGTTTCCACACATGGGGCAGAAGAGGTGTCCGGAAGCGGTATGGCAGAGAATCCGGAACTTCTGGAATATGGTTCCAAAAAGGCAGTGATCACGGAATATCAGATCCGTGACGATAAGGGCATTACAACTTCCGCAATTATAAAAGGCAATGTATTTACGATTCATATGAAGGTGAAGATGATGGAAGACCTTCAGGCGCCTATTTTTGCATTTACGATCAAGAATGTGCGCGGAACGGAGATCACGGGTACCAACACCATGTTCGAGAAGGCATTTCTGGAACCGGTGAGCGCGGGAGAAGTGTATGCGGTGGATTTTACGCAGGAGATGAATCTGCAGGGTGGCGAGTATCTGCTTTCGCTGGGGGTGACCGGTTACGAGGAAGACAACTTCACGGTTTACCACAGATTATATGATGTACTTAATCTGACGGTCATTTCGGATAAGAATACGGTTGGATTCTATGATATGAATTCCAGGATAGAGGTTAAGAAGTTTGAATTGTGTCAAGGATGACCGGGAGCAAGCATGTGAGGATAGAGGGGATGCCGGAGAACAGGATAGAAGAAATCGGAAAAATTAAACTGGATCTGACACATTATCCGGGGGAGGACCGTTATTGTGACGGGGATGTGGAAGATGAACTGCTGGAGATTGCACGTGACTATTCGACCGTCGAATACCAGCGGATCATCGAGGAGCGGCGCAGCTGGCCGATTCTTTATCATCTGTCGCCTCTGCGGGGGAACATCGTAGAATGGCTGCCGATTACGAAGGAGATGAAAGTGCTGGAGGTGGGATCCGGGTGCGGTGCGATCACGGGGACGCTGGCCGGCAAGGCGGCGGAGGTGACCTGCATCGATTTGTCCGGCAAACGCAGCAGGATTAATGCCTATCGTCATATGGATGCGGCGAATGTGACGATTCATGTGGGGAATTTCCAGGATATTGAACCGACGCTTCCCTGTGACTATGATTATATATGCCTGATCGGCGTGTTTGAATATGCGCAGGCATATATTCAATCTGAGCAGCCCTATGAAAATTTCCTGAATATCGTCAGGCGGCATGTGAAGCCGGATGGTCATATTGCCATTGCCATAGAGAATAAATTCGGCCTGAAATACTGGGCGGGCTGCCGGGAGGATCATCTGGGCACCTGTTTCGCGGGGCTGGAGAATTACCCGGAGGGCGGTGTGGTGAGAACCTTTACCCGGGACGGCCTGCTTAAGATCGCCGGGAACTGTGGATTTACACAGGCACAGATGTATTATCCTTATCCGGACTATAAATTTATGACAAGTCTTTACTCTGACGAAAGACTGCCGCAGGTGGGGGAGCTGTCTTCAAATCTGCGCAATTTTGACAGGGACAGGCTGCTGCTGTTTGATGAGAAGAAGGTTTTCGATACCATCATACAGGAAAAGCAGTTTCCGTTATTTTCCAATTCTTATATGCTCTTATTGGGGCCTGCGCTGGAAGAACAGTATGTGAAGTACTCCAATGACAGGAGAGAAGAATTCTGCATAAAAACCGTTCAGAGAAAGTCTACCCGGGGGAAGATTATAGAAAAGCATCCGTTATCAAAAGCGGCATGGAAGCATATGGAAGAGACCGCTGATATGGCAGGAAAATTATCGGAGCGTTTTGCAGGCAGCGGCCTGTCTGTGAACCGGTGTAATCTGGAGCGGAGGATGGATGGGATTCCCTGTCTTCAATTGGAATATATAGAAGGGACCAGGTTGGAAGAATTGCTGGATACCTGTCTGGAGAAGAATGATGTGGAGGGATTCCAGCGTCTTTTTGACGAGTATCTTAGACGGATCTCTTATGGGGAGGAACAGCAGACAGCGGATTACGATCTGATCTTTGCGAATATTATCATTCCGGGAGATGTGGAAGGCGAATGGCATGTGATAGATTATGAGTGGAGCTTTGCGAAGAGGATCGAGACGAAGGAGATCGCTTTTCGGGCAATCTACTGTTATTTATTGGAAAACGAGAAAAGAAACAGGTTAAATCTTGATTTAATCATGGAAAAACTGGATATTACGCAGTCTGACGCGGAGCAGTACCGCAGGCAGGAGATGGCATTTCAGCAATATGTGACGGGGAAACGTATGTCCATGCCGCAGATTCGAGAGGCGATCGGATATCCGGTCTACACGATGGAGGAATTCTGCCGTGGGCAGAAGCAGGCGGATACCAGAGACCGGATTCAGATCTATGAGGATACCGGCAGAGGATTTCAGGAAGAACAGTCGTTTTTTATAGAGGATACGGCGGAGGAGCAGATCAGAGTCACACCGGAAGGAATGACGGAATTGGAAGTGACCATCGGCAGAGGACGGAGCGCTCTGCGGATCGATCCGTGCAGTGATTTCTGTCTGGTCTATCTGCAGGAGATCCGCTGGAATGGCAGGGAGGTACCGTTAAAAGGGAAACAGGTGCAGAATAATGGCATGAAGGTGGGAGAGAATACTTATGTCTTCCGGACGCAGGACCCGAACATCACGCTCTCCCTGATGGAGATGCCCGGTGAGGAACGTAACCTGCTGCAGGTGAAGATGACGGTGACGAGGCTGCCGGAAGAAACGGTGAAGCATATGCAGAAAAGAGGGTTTTTTGGCGTATGAGCAGAGGAGCAGAAAAGTACAGCTGGGCTGCCTATTATGCGGCGGCTTATGAGACGGAACGGAAACAGAATATCGTGTTGGCGGAACGGATTGCAGATACGGAGCGAAGACAGGTGGATCTGCGCGATAATCTGGAGCGGATCTGTGCGACGCCCTTCTGGAAGGCAACGGTGCCTTTCCGGAATCTGCACAGGGATCTGTGTGATCGTCTGCAACAGTATAAGGAGAAAAACAGGGGTTCTGTAAAGAACGCCTGTTTTCTGCGTTACATGCAGGAAGTACAGCGGCAGAAACAGCCGTATCAGGTATGGCTGTCGGGGGAAAATGGAGTGCGGGGAGGCGGGCAGAAGGATGTCGGTGACAGTGTGGTGCCTTCGCAGGAGAGCCGGGAGCTGTACGGAGAGCATGCTGTGTCGGTGGGGGACTGGGAAGCTGTCCGCGTGCCGGAAACGGACATTGTACTTTTGACCTATGGCGGTGGAGTGCTCTGTTCAAAGGCATTTGATGAAATTAAATCATATTTTAACAATAAAAAATCATGTGTTATAGCTTATACGGATGAAGATTTTTACTGGGAAGATCTGTCACAGCGCATGCAGCCATGGTTTAAGCCATGCTATTCACCAGATACCCTGTTATCTTATAATTACTGGGGACATCTTGTGGCGGTGCGGGAGGCACTGCTGACGGAGGTACTGCAGGAGGATGGTGTTCGGCCGGAATATTTTCAGACGGAGTCTGTAGAGCAGGCTGTAAGATTTTATAATCTTTGTCTGTATTTGGAAGAGGCGGTGATGAGAAGGCAGCAGCTGAAGGGAGAAGGGGTTTTTGAAAGTATTGGACATATCCCGCAGGTGCTTTTTCATCAGCTCTATGAGCCGGACAGTACGAAGAGAGAAGTCATAGCGGCATGTGAGGAAAAGGCAGAGAGATTTATCCGGGCAGAAGAGTGCCTGATTCAGGAGCTGGAGGAAGGCCGGTATCTGACGGGGGCCGGTGCGGAATATACGGCTGTGAGAGAGGCGGCGCTGTACAGGCGCGGGAAAAGAGGAAGCCTGCAGTGTGGACCGGAACCGGATATCTATCATATTGTTTACGATACTACCATATCCGGCAGGGAGCGATGTGCGCGTGCACAGAGTGCGGATCGGCATATTCATCCGCATCCGTTTGTGTCGGTGGTGATTCCCTCTAAAGATCATCCGGAAGTGCTGGAGCAGTGCCTGAAATCATTCCGCAGGAGGACGCTGTATGATTGTTATGAGTGGATCGTGGTAGACAATGGCAGTAATGAGGAGAACCGCAGCAGACTGCAGAAACTGCAGAAGGAATATCGATTCCTTTATCTCTATGAAGAAATGCCGTTTAACTTTTCCAGAATGTGTAATCTGGGTGCAGCGCGCGCGCAGGGAGACCTGCTGTTATTTCTGAATGACGATATAGAGATCATAGAGAAGAACTGGCTGGGACGGATGGTAGGGCAGGCGATCCAGCCCCACACGGGGGCGGTGGGAGCGAAACTGTGGTATGCCGGTACGAGACAGATTCAGCATGCGGGCATCACGAATCTGCGGATCGGGCCGTCCCATAAACTGGTGACCTTCCAGGATGACAGAGATTATTATTATGGCCGGAACCGGGTGACCTGTAATATGATAGGCGTGACGGCGGCATGTCTGATGGTGGCAAGGAAAAAGTATGAAGAGGTGGGCGGATTTGATGAGTCCATGGCAGTATCTTATAATGATGTGGAATTCTGCTTTAAGCTGTCGGAGGCCGGCTATTACAATGTACTGAGAAATGATGCCGTGCTGTATCATCATGAGTCGCTGAGCCGTGGCCTGGATGAGTTTGATGAGCATAAGTGGGAGCGGCTGTTAAAGGAGAAGGATCATCTTTATAACAAACATCCGCAAATGAACGGCCGGGATCCCTTTTATCATGAGTCATTGATTGACAATGCTTCGGATTATCGCTGTAATTATAAATTTGACCATGAGGATGCCCTTTGTACGAAGGAGGTTATGCCTCTGCGGGGGGAGGTGCTCAGGAATATCCGGGAGGAGCGTCTGCAGTTGATCGTAGACAGGGCGGAAATGCAGCATAAGATACAGGCGGATGAACCGGATATTGTATGGATCATGGGGTGGTGCTACGTGCCGGGAGAGGATAATGCGCTCTATGACAGGATGCTGCTGCTGCAGAAGAAGTTTGAAAGTAAACTACCATCATGCTCAGCCTGCCGTCGGGCGGGCCGCATGGCCATCCATGCTGTGAAAGTCGAAGACTTTCATAGTAAACTATCATTAAGCATTCAGGGATCCTGCAGGCACAGCCGGCAAGATCCACGCAGAGGAAAAAATGAAAAGAAAGCCGGGTCAGATGGAATCGAGGCGGCCTACAGAGATGGGACGGGCTATATGGCAGTTCCGGCAGGCTGGCGGCGCAGGGACGTGGTGGAAAGTCTGCGCGGGGAGGAACATATTGAGCTTGCAGGGTTTGTGCTCCGGGTTTTAAAAGAGGAACTGGAGGCCGGGACGTATCGGATCGGTATGCTGTGTACGAATCAGGTGACGGGCGAGAAGGCGTTTGCCTGGAGCGGGAAAGAAATAGAGATTGCCGGGCGGGAAAGAGCGGATTGAAAGGATACTCGGAAAGGAAAGATTGCAGTATGGAGCAAAAGGAGCAAAGCCGGATGACGGAGGAGGAGGCCCTGCGGTTTTACCGGGAGGCCTATGAGCGGGAACGGAAGAAGAACCGCTTCTTAAATGGACGGTTGGCGGACGAAGAATATAAGAACAGAGAGCTGGAGAAGAAGCTGGCGGATATCAAGGGGACATTACTCTGGAGGCTGTCTAAACCGCTGCGTAGTCTGGTACACTGGGTACACCGCACGAAGGAACGGGTGGGCAGGTACGGAGATCTGAAAGGGGTTCTGCGGAAGCTGAATGCCAAAGGAATCGAGCGAAAGGCCCGGACTCAGCACGGGACAGCCAGTTTTCCGGATGCGGAGGAGGCGAGACGGCAGCGGGAGACCAGATTTGACAGGAGTGTCAGATTTAGCATTTTGGTACCGTTATACAATACGCCGGAGAAGTTTTTAAGGCAGGCGATCGAGTCGGTGACGGCGCAGACTTATTCTGGCTGGGAATTGTGTCTGGCGGATGGTTCCGATGCGGAGCATGCCGAGGTGGGGCAAATCTGCAGGGAATACGGAGCGAAGGATGAGAGGATCCGGTATCGGAAACTGCTTAAGAACGAAGGAATCTCAGGCAACACCAATGCCTGTCTGGATATGGCCACCGGTGAGTATATCGCGCTGTTTGATCATGACGACGTGCTGCACCCGAGTGTGCTCTATGAGTATATGAAGGTGATCTGTGAGCAGGGAGCGGACTATATTTATTGCGATGAGGCCACTTTCCAGGGAAATAAGACGATTGACGACATGATTACGCTCCATTTTAAGCCGGATTTTGCTCCGGATAATCTGCGGGCCAATAATTACATCTGTCATTTCAGTGCTTTTGACAGGAAACTGCTGGAGTGTATGCCGCTGTTCCGCTCGGAATTTGACGGCAGCCAGGACCATGACATGATTCTGCGGCTGACCGCGAAAGCCGAATGTGTGGTTCATGTGCCGAAGTTACTCTATTACTGGCGTTCCCATGCGGGCAGTGTGGCTTCCGACATCAGCGCCAAGAGCTATGCCATTGACGCGGCCAAGGGGGCGGTGGCGTCCAGTTTACGACAGCAGGGATTTGAGAATTTCGAGATTATTTCGACCAGGGCCTTTGAAACTATTTTCCGGATCAAGTATGAGATCTCGGGTAATCCGAAGGTGAGTATCGTGATCCCGAACAAGGATCATCTGGAGGATCTGCAGCGGTGTATCACTTCGGTCCTGGATAAGAGTACTTACGACAATTATGAGATCATCGTGGTGGAGAATAACAGCACCACCGATGAGATTTATAATTATTATAAGAAGATACAGGAGAATGCCAATATCAGGGTGATCACGTATGAGGGCGACTTTAACTATTCCAGGATCAATAATCTGGGGGTGGCGAATGCGCAGGGCGAGTATATCCTGCTGCTCAACAATGACACGAAGGTGATTACGCTGGATTGGATCGAGGAACTGTTAATGTATGCCCAGCGTGAGGATGTGGGAGCGGTGGGGGCGAAGCTCTACTATGAAGACAAGACGATCCAGCATGCGGGCGTGGTGCTGGGGCTGGGAGCGCACAGGACGGCAGGACACAGCCATTACCGTGTGAGCAGCAGCAATCTTGGTTATATGGGCCGGCTGTGCTATGCGCAGAATGTGATGGCGGTGACGGGAGCCTGTCTGATGATGAAGCGGGCACTTTTTACGGAGCTTGGCGGGTTGGATGAGGATTTTGCGGTCTCCCTGAATGATGTGGACCTGTGCGTGCGTGCCTGGAAAGCAGGCTATGTCAATGTGTTTACGCCATTTGCGGAGCTGTATCATTTCGAGTCGATTTCCCGTGGTCTGGATAACGCCGGGGAGAAGGCGGCACGGTATGAGAGAGAGTCGGAAGCATTCCGGACGAAGTGGAAGGAAGTTCTGGAGGAAGGGGATCCTTATTATAACGTGAACTTCTCTCTGGATCGGAGTGATTTTGCGTTGAAGATCTGACAGAGATTTCCAAAATGGGTTTGCTGATGGAACAACCTTGTGGTAAAATAAGGGTGTTGATTTATTGTGTAGGAGCGTGGTGGAAGAGAACGGGAACGCTTCGGAAATGGAGGGAAAAATGGGATATCAGGAACAATTTAAGTTTTGGGTGGAGGACTCTTATTTCGACGATGCGACGAAGCAGGAGCTTCTGGCGATCCAGGACGATGAGAAAGAGATTGAAGAGCGCTTTTACAAGGATCTTGAGTTTGGTACAGGGGGTCTGCGTGGTGTGATCGGCGCGGGCACGAACCGTATGAACATCTATACGGTCCGGAAGGCGACCCAGGGACTTGCAAATTACATAAAGAAACAGGGTGGCGAGGAGAAAGGTGTGGCGATCGCTTACGATTCCAGAAGAATGTCTCCTGAATTTGCGGATGAGGCGGCGCTTTGCCTGGCGGCGAACGGGATCCGGGCCTATGTGTTTGATGCGCTGCGGCCGACACCGGAATTATCTTTCGCGCTGCGTGAGCTGGGCTGTATCTCCGGTATCGTGATCACGGCCAGCCATAATCCGCCGGAGTATAACGGTTACAAGTGTTATTGGGAGGACGGTGCACAGGTGGCGGCTCCCAGAGATAAAGAGATTATTACGGAAGTGAACAATGTGACCGATTATCATGCGGTGAAGACCATGGACAAGGAGGAGGCGAAGAAGGCCGGACTCTATGTGGTGATCGGCAGGGAGATCGACGACAAGTACATGGTGGAGCTGAAGAAGCAGATTATCCATCCGGAAGTGATCCAGGAGATGGCGGAGGATATGAAGATCGTTTATTCTCCGTTCAATGGCACCGGAAATGTGCCGGTGAGAAGGATTCTCTCGGAGCTGGGCTTTAAGAATGTGTATGTAGTACCGGAGCAGGAGATGCCGGATCCTGATTTTACCACGCTTGATTATCCGAATCCGGAGGATCCCAGGGCATTTACACTGGCACTCAAGCTGGCGAAAGAGAAGAATGCGGATATCGTGCTGGCGACAGACCCGGATGCGGACAGACTGGGTATTTACGCGCTGGATACGAAGTCCGGTGAGTATGTGCCTTTTACGGGAAATATGTCAGGTATGCTGATTGCGGAGTATATCCTGAGAGAGAGAACGGCCACCGGTAAGATGCCGGAGAATCCGGCGCTTGTTACTACCATCGTTACCACGAACATGGCGCGTGCCATCGCGGATGATTATAAGGTGAAATTTATCGAGGTGCTGACAGGCTTTAAATATATCGGGGAACAGATCAAGCTGTTTGAGCGCGACGGTTCCAACAATTATGTATTCGGTCTGGAGGAGAGTTACGGATGTCTGGCCGGTACGCATGCGAGGGATAAGGACGCCATTGTTGCAGTTATGTGTCTGTGTGAGATGGCGGCATGGTGCAAGAAGAACGGCAGGACCGTATGGGATCAGATGATCACCTTATATGAAAAGTACGGTTACTTCAAGGAGAGTCAGTATGCGATCACCATGAAGGGAATCGACGGCGCGAAGCAGATCGCGGAGATCATGGATAAGCTCAGGAACGATCCGCCGAAAAACTTCGGTGATCTGAAGGTAAAGGAGTTCAGAGATTACAATACCGGTAAGACGCTGAATCTGGAGAACGGCGAGGCAGGAGAGACGGGATTGCCACAGTCTAATGTACTGTATTTCGACCTCACCAACGATTCCTGGTGCTGTGCACGTCCGTCCGGCACGGAGCCGAAGATCAAGTTCTATATGGGCGTGAAGGGAACGAGCCTGGAAGATGCGCAGGCGAGACTGGAGAAGCTGACGGAGGATCTGAAGGCGTATCTCTGATCAGGAACGAAGCAGAGGAGCTGACAGCGAAGGCGATACTGTTAATGGATAAAGATGTGACGTGTGTGACGCACGTGTGAAATGTTAAGATCGGGAGAAAATCGTCGCCCTGCGGAGGATGCAGGGCGATGGTTGTTTTAGCGGGACTATGGGAAAAGGGATTTTAAACAGAGATAATTTAAAGAAGACCGTGCGCTATTTAAAAAAGAACGGAATCTGTCATGCGTATTATGCGGCCAGGGAGCGTATCGAGGAAGAACGGAAGGATCATTATCACTATACGGAGCCTTCCGGGACGGTGCTGGAAATGCAGCGCGCTCAGACGGCAGACTTTCCTTACCTGTTCAGTATCGTGGTACCGGCCTACGAGACGAAAGAGCGATTCCTGCGGGAGATGATCGATTCCGTGCGCAGACAGAGCTATGAGAGATGGGAACTGGTCATTGTGGATGCGAGTGGAAGCGGATTGGTGGAGCGAACCGTGGAGGCGATTCGGGAAGAGACGGAAGAAGAGCGTATCCGGTACAGACATTTGCGGGAGAATAAAGGGATCGCGGGAAATACCAATGCAGGGATAGAGATGGCGGCAGGAGACTATATTGCGCTGCTTGATCATGACGACTTTCTTGCGCCGGATGCACTATACCATATGGCGTCAGCCATACATAAGGCTGCGGAAGAAGGAGAACTTCCGGTACTGTTATATTCGGATGAAGATAAATATGAAGAGGGTGACGGCACAACGGCGTCCTGTATCTGCGGTACTGACCGTATACAGGACGTTGAGAACAGGCATGATAATAACGGCAGTTATAGACAACCGCACAGAAAATTGGGATTTAATCTGGATTTGATTTTGTCTAATAACTATATATGTCACTTCATGGCTGTGCAGGCAGAGCTGTTGAAGCGGTTAAAACTGCGTGAGGAGTATGACGGAGCGCAGGATTATGATCTGGTATTGCGGGTGGTGGACGAAGTGTATCAGACGACTCCCGTGCAGGATTTTATGCACAGGTTGATTCATATACCGCATGTTCTTTATCATTGGAGATGCCATGAGGAATCTACGGCACAGAACACGGCCAGCAAATCTTATGCTTACGAAGCAGGCAGAAGAGCGCTGCAGGATTTTTGCAGCAGAAGGGGCTGGCAGGCGGAAGTGGAGCATGGATTACACCTGGGATTTTATGAGATCACATATCTGCCGGATCTGTTATCGGTAAGGAGTGAGGTTGGAATAACAGGAGGGCGGATTCTGGATGGACGTGGAAGGATCTGTAATGGGGCTTACCGCGAAGATGCCGGTTGTATGTACGAGGGTCTGCCGAAGGAATACAGCGGCGGCAGTACACACCGCGCAGTGTTAAAACAGGATGTCTGTGCCGTGGATATTCGATGTATGCAGGTAACGCCGGCATTGTGGGAAGTATATGAACAGATCACAGGCCTGCCTTACCGGGAAAGGATGATACGCTGCGGGCGGGGCAGGAAGAAAGCCGGGAAATATATTGCGGATATTACAGGGATTCACTGTGATGAGGCGGGGTATCGAAAGCTGAGTATGGAGCTTGGAAAAGCGGCTGCCATGCAGGGATATCTGGTGGTATGGGACCCTGCCGTGTTCTGTAAGAAACAGTGAGAAAAGTTAAATTTAAATTATAGTAAATGAAATTTCCAGTACAGCAATAACAGTGAATAATGTGCCTGATATCTGTACTGGTGCCGTTAACTATAGATATGAAAGGGCCGGTTTCTGGTATGGGAGAAAAGATCAGATCTACCATAGTCATTCCCAATTACAATGGAATGAAATATATTGAAGCGTGTCTTCGTTCTCTGGCAGGAGAGCCAGCGCATATCATCGTAGTGGACAATGGATCGGTGGATGGCAGCAGGGAGCTGGTGCAGGAGAAATTCCCGGAGATAACGTTAAAATGTTTTGACAGGAATTATGGTTTCTGTAAGGCGGTGAATGCCGGCATAGAGAGCAGTAGAACGACGTATGTTATCTTATTGAATAATGATACGGAGGCAGAGCCCGGATTTGTGGAAGCACTGGAGCACGCCATGGACCGGAATCCACGGGCTTTCTCGGGGGCAGCCCAGATCAGGAATCTGTACCGGAAGGAACTGCTGGATGATGCAGGGGACTATTACTGTGCACTGGGCTGGGCCTTTGCCCTGGGCAGGGATAAACCGGTGCAGGCGTATCAGAAGGAGCGGCGTATTTTTTCGGCATGTGGAGGAGCAGCCATTTTGCGCAGGAGTATGCTGCATGAGATCGGCTGGTTGGATGAGCAGCATTTTGCGTATCTGGAGGATGTTGATCTCGGATATCGTGCAAGGATCTATGGCTACGTGAATCTGTATATTCCACAGGCCATCGTATATCACGCCGGAAGCGGTGTGTCAGGCACCAGATACAATAAGTTTAAAGTAGATTTAACCTCCAGAAACAGTGTGTATTTGATCTATAAAAATATGCCGTTATTGCAGATCCTGCTGAATATGCCGCTGCTTCTTCCGGGGTTTGCGGTGAAGACATTATTTTTTATGCGCAGGGGACTGGGGAAAGATTATATCAGGGGACTTGGCAGAGGGTTTAAATTGTGTGCTTCCGAGGAAGGCAGGAGGAATAAACTTTGTTTTCGGAAAGAAAATATAAGGAATTATATTGTCATCCAGCTGGAGTTATGGCGTAACATATGTTACAGATTTTTGAGATAACTATTACGGACGATTTTAGACGGCCGGGAACAACAGGTTGTTTTTTTGACAGGATTATTGTAATATAATAGCAATACGGGCGTATATATGCGTGCCGTTTCTATTTGGAGAATACGTTTTGGACAGGCATTCAGGACGATTGACGATAAGCAGTAAATAATATCGGGACAGATAACATTATGATCAAGGATAACCAGAAATATTTTAATAGATTACATGTAGTGTTGGACGCTGTGGTCGTGGCAGTGTCTTATATGCTGGCCTGGTATTTGAGATTCGCCAGTCCTGTTTCAAACAGTGATCCTAATGTAGGTGCGCTTCCTGTGGGCACCTACTTTGAGATGCTGCTTTTGATTGTGCCGGGGTGCCTGATCCTCTATTATATTTTTAATCTCTACACACCGAAGCGTGCAACTGTCCATAAGTATGAGATTCTTAATATTTTCCAGGCAAACACGGTGGGTCTTGTTATTTTGATGGCCGGCTGGTATATGGTTTCGCAGATTCATTTCTCCCGTCTTATGATGGGATACTTCTATATTCTGAACATTATTTTAACAACTCTCGGACGCTCTCTGATCCGTATTCTTCTACAGTATTTTCGTGAAAAGGGCTATAACCTGAAATATATTCTTCTGGTAGGGTATTCGCGGGCAGCGGAGGAGTACATTAACCGTATCAATACCAACCCGCAGTGGGGATATGTGGTAAGAGGAATTCTGGATGACAGTGTCCCCAGCGGAACCCTCTATAAAGGCGTTAAGGTGTTGGGGAGAATAGAAAACCTGCTTTATATCCTGCCTCAGAACAAGCTGGATGAGATCGCTATTACCCTTTCGCTGAAAGACTACGATCATTTGGAGCGTATTGTGGATATGTGTGAGAAGTCCGGTGTCCATACGAAATTTATTCCGGATTATAACAGCCTTTTTCCCAGCAGGCCTTACACAGAAGATTTAATGGGACTTCCGGTGATCAACATCCGTTATGTGCCGCTGACCAACACGCTGAACTGGATTGCCAAGCGGGTAGTGGATATCGTTACAGCATTGACCGGCCTGGTGATTTCCTCGCCCGTTATGCTGGGAGCTGCCATAGCAGTGCGATTCACTTCCCGGGGCCCCATCATCTTTAAGCAGGAACGGATCGGTCTGCACAATAAACCCTTTAAAATGTATAAGTTCCGCACGATGGAAGTGCAGAAGCCTTCCAAAGAAGCACAGGGGTGGACGACGAAAGATGATCCCCGCGTAACCAGAGTCGGCCGGTTTCTGCGGAGGACAAGCATTGACGAACTGCCGCAGCTGTTTAATATTCTGCGGGGGGATATGAGCGTGGTAGGTCCAAGACCTGAACGCCCTCAGTTCGTGGAGAAGTTCAAGGAAGAGATTCCCCGTTATATGGTAAAACACCAGGTCAGGCCGGGACTTACCGGCTGGGCGCAGATCAACGGTTATCGAGGGGATACCTCTATTAAGAGGAGAATTGAACATGATATTTTCTATATTGAAAACTGGACAATGTCCTTTGATATTAAGATCATGTTTCTGACTATTTTTAAAGGGTTTATAAATAAAAATGCCTATTAGTGCAATACTAATGTGAAGGCTGGGCATTCGGCGGAGCTGTTGACTTTTGTCGTGGATTGTGAGAAAATAAGCGCTGGAAGTTTTTTGCAACAGAAAAATCGTTTTTGTTAAGGAGTACAATATATGGCTAAATACAGGGATGAGGCATATGAAGAGGAACGGGTAGCCCCGAAGAAAAAGAAATCCTCCGGATCAGGGAACAGAGGAAGCGGCAACAGACCATCGTCCGGAAAGAAACCGTCAGGGAAGAAGCCTTCCGGCAAAAAGGGGTCCGGTAAGAAAGCTTCCAGCAGGAAAGCACAGGCTAAGAAGCAGCGCAGAAGAATCATTATTTTTATTATAGAGATTATCATACTGGTCATTGCGGTATTCGTTCTGTACACCGTATTGTCCGGTACCAAGAGCGGAAAGCTGGATCTGGATGAGAACGAGATCATTATCAATCCGCAGGTTAAGGAGGCGGAGGAGACTACCATGAAAGGCTATCGGAATATAGCTTTGTTCGGTGTAGACTCCACGACGGGTGCATTGACGAAGAATACACGAAGCGATACGATCATGATCGCTTCGATCAATCAGGATACCGGAGAGTGCAGGCTGGTGTCGGTATACCGTGATACTTATCTGAACCTGAGCAACGATTCCTACAACAAGTGTAATGCGGCGTATGCGAAGGGCGGTCCGGAGATGGCGATCAACATGCTGAATATGAATCTGGATCTGAATATCACAGACTTTGTTACCGTTGGTTTTGCGGGGTTGACAGACACCATCGATGCTCTGGGCGGGGTATATATCGATGTGGATGATTCGGAGATCAGTCATCTGAATAACTATCAGCTTTGTATCGCTGAAGACTTAAAGCGCAGCTATACACCTGTTTCGTCTACGGGGTATCAGCTGTTGGATGGATTGCAGGCTACCGGATACTGTCGTATCCGCTATACTGCCGGAGACGATTTCAAACGTGCCGAGAGACAGCGGGAGGTACTGTCTGCAGTGGCGGATCAGGCCAAGAAGGCTTCCCTGCCGCAGCTGACGGAAACAGCAAACGCCGTATTTGATAAAGTATATACATCTCTGGACCTGTCGGAGATCGTGGAGATGCTGGGTAATGTGACGACGTACTATATCTCAGATACGGCCGGATTCCCGCAGGAGTCCAACCGTGCTACCGGCCGGATCGGGTCGAAGGGATCCTGTGTTATTCCGGTCAGCCTGGAGGATAATGTCAAGTGGCTGCACCAGTTCCTGTTCGACGACAGCAGCTACGAGCCTTCTGCTGATGTTAAGCGTTGCAGTGAAAAGATTTATCAGGATACAAATGGATATATAGGCAAATAAGCAGAGCAAAGGGGCCGGTCTTATGAAGAATCGGCTCCTTTTGGCGCTAAAACAGGAACTGGTAACGGAGGATAAAAGCGTGGAAAAGACGGATATAATCATTCCTGTCTATAAGCCCGACAATACATTTCTGGAATTGATCAGGAAACTGGAACAACAGAGTGTTTCAGTGAACCGGATCATTGTCATGAATACGGAGCAGAAATATTTTGATCGATTGATCTATGGGACGTCCTTTCAGAAAGATCATCATAATGTGCTGGTCAGGCATCTGTCCAGGCGGGAGTTTGATCATGGCAGGACAAGAAATCGCGGTGTGCAGTATTCGGATGCAGAGTATTTCATTATGATGACGCAGGATGCTGTTCCGGCCGATGCGCATTTGATAGAAGAACTGCTTGGGCAGCTGCGCAGGGAGAAGGTTGCCGTGGCATATGCCAGACAGATAGCTCCCGAGGGCAGCAGTGAGATAGAGAAATATACAAGAAGCTTCAATTATCCGGAACAGTCCATGATCAAGACACAGGCGGATCTGGAGAGACTGGGGCTGAAAACATTCTTCTGTTCCAATGTCTGTGCCGCGTACAGCAGACGGATATTCGATGAATTGGGCGGATTTGTGAAACATACAATATTTAATGAGGATATGATCTATGCCGCCAGGGCTGTGGAGGCGGGATATGGCATCGCCTATACTGCGGAGGCAAAAGTATTCCATTCTCATAATTATACCAACGTGGAACAGTTCCGCAGGAATTTTGATCTGGGTGTGTCCCAGGCGGAGCATCCGGAGATCTTTGCGGCGTACCCTTCGGAATCAGAGGGGATCAGGTTCGTGAGGCAGATGATCAGGCATCTTCGTGAGGCGGGATTTAAGAGGAAGATCCCGCATGTCCTGGTGCAAAGCGGATTTAAGTATGCAGGATATCTGTTGGGAAAGCATTACCGCAGTCTGCCGGGGAAATTAGTGGTCAGAATGTCAAACAGTAAGGAATACTGGTCATAGGATAGAAGAAATAGAGCCAACGAGATGCTGTTATGATGAAGGGCTGAGAAAGAGAGGTATCAATATGTGCGGAATTGTAGGATATATCGGGACAAAACAGGCGGCTCCTATTATCCTGGACGGTCTGTCCAGGCTGGAGTACCGGGGATATGATTCGGCAGGCATGGCCATCTATGACGGTGAGAAGATCAACATCACCAAGTCCGTGGGCAGGTTGAAGATTCTGGAAAATCTGACCCATGGCGGCGAGACGATGACAGGGCTCTGCGGCATCGGGCATACCAGGTGGGCGACCCATGGCATACCGAGTAATGTCAATGCGCATCCTCATTTCAATGCGGACGAGACGATCACGGTGGTACATAACGGCATTATCGAGAATTATATTCAGCTGCGCCGGATGCTGACGGACAAGGGGTATCGATTCGTGTCGGAGACGGATACGGAAGTGCTGGCGCATCTTCTGGACTATTATTATAAAGGGAACCCCATGGAGACCGTGACGAAGGTGCTGCACCGCGTGGAGGGATCCTATGCGCTGGGCATCCTGTTTGCGGATTGTCCGGATCAGATCTTTGCAGCCAGGAAAGATTCCCCCCTGGTGGTGGGACAGAATCAGGACGGATGCTTTATTGCTTCCGACGTACCGGCTATCTTAAAATATACGAGAAAGATCTATTATGTTGACAATCAGGAGATCGTGCGGCTGCGTGCAGATCATATGCACTTCTACACGGTGGACGAGGAGGAGATCCAGAAGGAGTCCGTGACCATCGACTGGGACGCCAATGCGGCGGAGAAGGGCGGGTATGAGCATTTCATGTTAAAAGAGATGTATGAGCAGCCCAAAACCGTGACGGATACCCTTTTACCCAGGATCAAGGATAACGATATTGTCATCGAAGAGTTGAATATGACGGATGAGGAGCTTAGCGGGATCCGGAAGATCCATATCGTGGCATGCGGGTCGGCATACCATGCGGGGATGACGGGCAAGTATGTGATCGAGGGGCTGGCACGGATTCCCGTGGAAGTGGATCTGGCTTCGGAGTTCCGTTACCGGAACCCTATTCTGGAGGAGGGGGCCATGGTGGTGGTGATCAGCCAGTCCGGCGAGACGGCGGATACGCTGGCGGCGCTGCGGGAGGCAAAGGCCCGCGGTTTTCAGGTGCTGGGCATTGTCAATGTGGTAGGAAGCTCTATCGCCAGGGAGGCGGACAACGTCATGTACACCTGGGCCGGACCGGAGATTGCGGTGGCTACCACCAAAGCCTACAGCGCGCAGCTGGTGGCGTTGTATCTGCTGGCCATGAAGCTTGGCAGAGTGCGGGGACAGATTAAGAACAAGGAGTTCGCTGCCATGCTGGGCGACCTGCGATGCCTGCCGGATCAGATCGAACTTCTGCTGAACAATAAATTCAAGATACAGAAATTTGCCAATCGTTACATAGGAGCCAAGGATGTGTTCTTTATCGGGAGAGGTATCGATCATGCGATCTCTCTGGAAGGCTCCCTGAAATTAAAGGAAATCTCCTATATTCATTCCGAAGCCTATGCTGCCGGGGAATTGAAGCACGGCACGATCTCCCTGATCGAGGAGGGAACGCTGGTGGCGGCGGTGTCCACCCAGCCGGACCTGTATGCCAAGACCATCAGCAACATGGTGGAGGTGAAAGCCAGAGGTGCGTTTGTGCTGGCGGTTACCTGTGAAGAGAACAAAGAGATTGAGAAGGCTGCGGATTATGTGATCTACATTCCGGAGACAAATCCTTTCTTTGCCAATTCTCTGGCCATCATACCGCTGCAGCTGTTCGGGTATTATGTGGCGGTAGGCAAGGGGTGCGATGTGGATAAACCGAGGAACCTGGCGAAATCGGTGACTGTCGAGTAGAAGAGATGAAGCTGTGTCGGAATACGTACGCTTCTGGCAAAAGAGGAGAAAAACTGCGGAAGTAAAAGTCAGGCTGTCACGGCCTGGCTTTTTAAAAACACAGTTTTTATAAAATTTTGTCACAGTTTGAACACAATTAGAAGATATACTGACCTCAGAAACAAAGAAAAAGAGAAACGGACAACGATAGAGCGGGCCGTAATCATAGAAAGAAATGAAAGGGGCAGGAACTATGTACGATAACAATTATAATGACAAGAACATGGGATCGCAGGAATCGGGAGAAAGACAGAGCCAGGGTGCGGGGGCAGGACAAAGCAATGTGCAGAACCAGAACATGACACGGAGCCAGAGTCCGGTACAGAATCAGGCCGGCTATACACAGGCGGGGCAGGGTCAGACTTCGCAGGACCAGGGCGGCGGGTCCCAGTATCAGAACCGATACGGATATGGCAGCAGCAATTATTCCGGTAATACGTATGGGACGCAGAACACCTATGGCAGTCAGCAGACGGGATATTACAGAAGCGCCGGAAATTCCACGGGCGGGACGGCTGACAACGCTTCAGGTTCGGCTTACGGCACGGGCAGTTATCAGTATGGCAATACCTATCCGAATTATGCGGCGATGGATCAGGGAAAGCATAAGGAGAAGAAAAAGAAAGAAAAGAAGCCGCGGCAGCATGGCTATCTGAAAAAGGCGGCAATCTGCCTGTCATTGGGGCTTGTGTTTGGACTCTTTGCGGGAACCGGAATCTTTGTGGTGCAGGCTGTAACGGGAGCGGTGATCGGCAAAAACGCGGTGACGGTGTCGGAAAGCGAACAGGCCATTCTGGAAGACGGAGGAGAAGCAGCGCAGAGTAATACGGACGAAACGGCCAGGGCGGATAATCAGAAGACAGACAGCGGCGTACACGTGACGGAGAGTATCAACACGGTGGTTGCGGATGTGTCGGAGGTTGTCAGGGAAGTGATGCCGGCCATCGTATCGATCAACAATCATTATACCGAGAAGATGTCTTATTTCGGGCAGACAATGACGAGTGAGGCGGATGCCAGCGGATCCGGCATTATCGTAGGCGAGAATGATACGGAGCTGCTGATCGTATCAAATTATCATGTGGTTGCGGATTCGGATGAGCTGACGGTGCAGTTTGTGGAAGGCAGCGAGGCGAAGGCTTCCATCAAGGGAACGGATCCGGATATGGATCTGGCCGTGATCGCTGTTCCGATCAGCGATGTCAGCGGTACTACACTGCAGGAAATTGCGGTGGCTACCCTGGGGGATTCCGATTCCCTGACGGTGGGTGAACCTGCTATTGCGATCGGGAATTCTTTAGGATACGGACAGTCGGTAACGACAGGCGTGATCAGCGCCTTGAACAGAAGCATTGAGCTTTCGGATGGTACGGACGGTACCTTCATTCAGACAGATGCGGCGATCAATCCGGGTAATTCCGGCGGTGCGCTTTTGAATATCAAGGGTGAAGTGGTCGGTATCAATTCGAATAAGATCGGCGGCAGTGCCGTGGAGGGCATGGGCTATGCGATTCCCATCTCGGCGGCAAGCCCGATCATAGCGGAGCTGATGTTGAAGGAGACCAAGAACAAGGTGGCCGAAGAGGAGAGAGGTTATCTGGGTATTTCCGGTATCAGTGTCACACAGGAGGTATCTGAGGCGTACGGTATGCCGGAAGGCGTGTATATCTCACAGGTATATGAGAATACGGCGGCTGAGGCAGCAGGCCTTCGCAAGGGTGATATTATCGTGGAGTTTGACGGCGATAAGATCTCTTCCATGGATGTGCTGCAGAAGGAGCTGGAGTTCTATGCCAAGGGTGATGTTGTGGATGTTACCGTAATGACACCCGGGATCGGCGGATATGAGAGCAGGACGGTGCAGCTGACACTGGGGAACAAGGTGCAGTAAATACAGGGTGGCATCGGGCGGCCGGGATGCACAGACCGATGCGTGAGAAAACGATAATGATAAGGTCACAGGCGGTAAAGCTGCAGATGACAGAGAGAAAGACGGCTGAGAGGTTGTCTTTTTCTCATTTTATGGGAAATTGCTTTGGACTTTAATCGTTTTTTAGAAATTGTTTACTTGTGGGGGAAGGGGTTTTATACTATGATAGAAATGAATATGACTATCTGGATGGTGAATCATAACGATCCAGGATCAAGGATAAGACATATAGAATAATATAGACGGGAGCAATCATGAGAGACGATAGATTTGATGAGATGGATGAGAAGAAGGAGTCACGCTCGTGGGATTTCCGGGAGCTGGAGGACGGCGAGGAACAGCGGGAACGTCTGCGTCAGAAGAGGAAGGAAGACGTGCGGCATGAGAAGGATCAACATGAAAATGATCAGCAGGAGGAAGCCGGGGACAAGGAAGAGCTTGTGGTGAGTGATTCCGGAGAAGACGGACAGACAGTAAAGGAGGAGGAAGAAGATCCCGGTAAGGACTACGAGGATGTCTGCTTTATCTGCCGCAGGCCGGAGAGCAGGACCGGTAAGATGTTCCGCCTGCCGAATCATATCTGTGTCTGTGATGATTGTATGCACAAGACCATGGATACGGTGAGTCAGTTTGACTATCAGGGGATGCTGCATCATCCTAACATGACTGACCTGAATAACGGTAAGGGATTTCCCAGGATCAGCTTTGTCAATTTAGCGGATCTGCAGGGAGATGGCGGGATTCCCAATAAGCAGAAGATCAGGAAAAAGAAGAAGGAGGCCAATCCGGAGATTGATATCCGGAATATCATGCCGCCCCACAAGATCAAAGCCAAGCTGGATGAGTATGTGGTGGGACAGGAGCATGCCAAGAAGGTCATGTCTGTGGCTGTCTATAACCATTATAAGCGGGTGGCTACGGGTACCATGGATGAGATTGAGATCGAGAAGTCCAATATGCTGATGATCGGGCCTACGGGGTGCGGTAAGACATATCTGGTCAAGACGCTGGCCAGACTGCTGGATGTGCCGCTGGCGATCACGGATGCCACTTCTTTGACGGAAGCTGGGTATATCGGCGACGATATCGAGAGCGTGGTCTCCAAGCTTCTGGCGGCGGCCGAGAATGATGTGGAGCGGGCGGAACAGGGGATCATCTTTATTGACGAGATCGATAAGATCGCCAAGAAGAAGAATACCAACTCCCGGGATGTCAGCGGGGAGTCCGTGCAGCAGGGGATGCTGAAGCTTCTGGAAGGGGCGGAAGTGGAAGTGCCCGTGGGGGCCAATTCCAAAAATGCCATGGTGCCGCTGGCTACGGTCAATACGAAGAATATCCTGTTTATCTGCGGCGGCGCTTTTCCGGATCTGGAGGAAATCATTAAACAGCGTCTGAACAAGAAGACGTCCATCGGGTACGGTGCGGAGCTGCGGGATAAATATGATAAAGAAAAGAATATTCTGAACCGGGTCACGGTGGAGGATATCAAGAAATTCGGCATGATTCCGGAATTTATCGGCCGGCTTCCGGTGATCTTTACGCTGGAGGGACTGGGGAAAGAGATGCTGGTTAAGATCCTGGCAGAACCCCGCAACGCGATCTTGAAACAGTATCAGAAACTGTTGGAACTGGATGAGGTGAAGCTGGAATTTGATCAGGGGGCGCTGGAGGCCATTGCGGAGAAGGCCATGGAGAAGGAGACAGGAGCCAGGGCGCTGCGGGCAATCATCGAGGAATTTATGCTGGATATCATGTATGAAGTACCGAAGGATGACAATATCGGCCGGGTGACGATTACCAGAGAGTATATTGAAGGGACGGGCGGACCGGTCATCGATATCCGCAGTAATTCGCTGGAGCATCCGGACAGGCTGAATGTGATAGAGGAGAAGTAAGATCAACGAAGTGATCAGAGCGGATGTAACGGCGAAATGTTAACGACTGTCAGGACAGCCGTAACAGACATAAAATAATAGGAAAGCTGATCAGAGAGAACAGACCGCCGGTAACGGCGGCTGTTGTTTTAGAAGATGACTTGTAAAGAAAAGATCTTATCAAACGACTATGCGGACCTGATCACGGACTATGTGGTGGCGGAAGAGTTGTCGGGGACACTGCCGATTGATTTCTGCTTTCATGGGATAGACGACGGTTATGGGGTGGTCAATGTCAACCGGAGCATGTTTCCGCCGATGTCGATCGGCTATTATGGATATTCGGCGATCCCGGTGCTGTACGGGCTGATGCAGACTGGAGATGCTGTATTTGATCCGGATAACCTGGCGCAGACAGGCAGCATCCGTGTACAGAATCTGCCGTTGTCTTTGCAGGGGGCCGGTGTGGTGCTGGGATTTATTGATACGGGAATCCGCTACGAACTGGATGTGTTCCGCAAAGAAGACGGAAGCAGCCGTATTATGGCGCTGTGGGATCAGACAATTCAGGACGGGGAACCGCCGGAAGGATTCCTGTACGGTACGGAGTATACCAGGGAACAGATTGATCGGGCATTGCAGACGGAAAATCCGGGGCAGTTTGTGCCCTCTACCGATACGGACGGTCACGGCACTCAGATGGCGTCTGTGGCAGCGGGCAGTATCTTAAACCAGGGTCTGACTTTTCGTGGAGCCGCCCCGCAGGCGGATATAGCGGTGGTTAAGTTGAAACCTGCCAAACAATATCTGCGGGAATATTATCTGGTGGCCGACGGGGCGGCGGCCTACCAGGAAAATGATGTGATGGAGGCGGTCAGGTATCTGGAGCGGATGGCGATCGCACTGCACAGGCCGGTGGTGATTGTGCTGGGGATTGGCACCAATCTGGGAAGCCATAACGGTACGTCGCCGCTGGCCTCCTACCTGAACAGTGTGGCCAGGCGCAGAAGCCGGGCAGTGGTGGTGTGTGGCGGTAATGAAGGGGACAGGGAACACCATTACGAACATACCGTGCCTGACACGGTAGAGATACGTGTACCGGAAGATACGAAGGGATTCTGCATGGAACTGTGGGGAACACTGCCTGATATCTATGCGGTGAGACTGCGTTCTCCGGGCGGCGAGACTTCGCCGGAGATTGACTTCAGAAGCAGAGAAGACCGGGTGATTGACTTTATCTTCGAGAGTACGGTCATTACGGTGAGCAATCTGATCGTGGAGCGGGACGCGGGGGAGCAGCTTGTGTTTTTCCGTTTTGAGGATCCCACACCGGGCATCTGGAATCTGCAGGTCTATCCGATGGAGGGACAGAAAGGGACGGGAACCTTTCATATCTGGCTGCCGATCACGGAGTTTATGGAGAAGAATGTGACGTTTCTGGCTCCCAGCCCGGATGTGACGCTGACGGAACCCGCCAATGCGGAGCGGATCATTACCATATCGGCCTACAACGGTATTTCAGGCAGCTGGTTTATGGAGTCCGGGCGGGGATTTACCAAGAGTGGGTTGATCAAACCGGATCTGGCGGCGCCCGGCGTACAGGTGCCCACGATCACGGGGCCTGTGACGGGGTCCAGCATTGCAGCGGCCCTGACGGCAGGCTGCGTGGCACAGTTTATGGAGTGGGCGGTGGTGGAAGGCAATACACCTACCGTGGAGAGCAGGGGGATCAAGAGCTTTCTCATCCGCGGAGCGGACCGGTCGGAGAATGTGGTGTATCCGGATAACAGATGGGGTTTTGGAAAGCTGGATATCAACGGGACGTTCGAGACGCTGGCGAGACTGTAGGGAACAACCTCGCCGGCAGTTCAAACATCTTTCCTGCGACGTCATGAAAGACGGGAGCAGGTTTAAGAAATGTGATTACTCTGCAAATACTGAGATTCCATTTGGGATTACTATGAAAGTCTTCGACTTTCACAGCATGGATGGCCATGCGGCCCGCCCGACGGCAGGCTGAGCATGATGTAAGTTTACAGTGATTTCAACGTTCCCGTCCTGGTTTCCTGCCATGGCAAGGGCTTCTTCCAGTGTAGGAGCATACTCCATTTTCATTGCGCGGATTACCGGCTCAAGTCGGGAATCTGTCACATAGATTACCCGCTTTTTTTCCAGAATCCTTGCCAGAATCTGGTACTGCCACTGATCTGGAACCGTTTCGTTCATGGGGGTGCTGCGGATATTTTCCAGTAGCTGCTTTATGCTGTCACAGTTCTTTAAAGCCTGGTAGAAATCTTCTCCTCCAGTGCCGTCCGCACACTCCGCGCAGATAATAATGACGCCACCCTCCCGGGCTGCAGCATCTGCCGTACACAATCCTTTAACAGTCTGATAAATATTCTGATCTAAAGGCGCACCGCCGTTGGAGGTTACAACGATGGGCGTCTTTTTTTTCACCGTGACCTGACAGTAGGGCTTTAAAAAAGCGCAGCCCGCTTCATGAGCCTGCACAGGATCTCCCGCGAAGGCTGCGGCTACTTTCTTATCTTCATCGATTACTACATTGACAATGTAAGAAAGCTTTGCCATGGCTGCGGCCGCTGCCATATCCTGATGTATAGGATTGTTTTCCAGATTTCCGCTTCTGGAAAAAGGATTGTCGATAAATGCGGCACAGTGATTACCAAGTACAGTCACACGGCTGCAGATTCCTGGCAGCACGCTCTTTCGACCACCGGAGAAGCCTGCAAAAAAGTGGGGTTCAATAAAGCCTTCTGTTATCAGAAGATCGGTTTCTACGGCAGTCCGGTTGATTACCAGGCGCGCTCCGGAGGGCAGAGTTCCCAGGTCTGCCAGCATCTCTTTGTCGTCACAGTCATGGACCAGGATACGCTCCTGTTCTACGATTTCCCGTCCCAGCTTCCGGATCAGCTCTTCTGTCAGTGTAGCACGGTGACAGCCTGTGGCTACCAGAAGCGTGATCTCAATGTCCGGATTCCACTGTCGGAGCTGCTCCAGCATAAAGGGAATGAACTTTTTGCTCCTTTCAATTCTCCGATTCGGGATTCCAGTATCTGTACTACGCCCGACTCGCACATCTTTAAATGGGTATTTCCATAGGGAATCGAAATCATATGCGTTTTCCTTTCTGAGGTCGTGTTTTGAGAAGTCTTTGCTGTTTCTTAAGAATTCCCTTCTTTAAGTTCTCATGAAATTCTATCAGGAAAAGAGAGTTTTATCAACGAAAAATGCAAGATGTATTTGTTGTGTGGAATTTTTGAAAATAGATTGACATCTTAGCAATAAATGATATAATTATTAAAAAGATTCAATTATTGAAATTAGATTTTAATAATCAAAATTTAAACGGGGGGGGGTATAAACAAATCAGAACAAAAACTGAATAAGATAATAATTAATGCAAACTATAAACTAAGGAGGTATTCAAATGAAAAAGGTGCAAAAAACGTTGGCAGTATTGTTAGTTTCAGCGATGGGGGTTGCTTCTCTTTACGGCTGTGGGGGCCAGGCAGCTGACAGTCAGGGGAGCAGTAGCAGTGGACAGGAAGAAGCGACAACAACTCAGGCGGAAGAAGCGGCAGGAACAGAGGAGCAGGCTTCTTCCGGCGGTGCACAGCAGTTGAATTTCTATGCCTGGACAAGCCCGGAGAATATGGTTCCGTTGGTAGAGGCATTTAATAAGGATTATGAGGGGACTTATGAGCTGACTTACCAGAAGTTGGCGGATGCTGCTACGATGACGATCAACACGGCACTCGGTTCCGGAGAATCGATCGACGTAATGACGCAGGCAAGTGCGATGGATCTGCGTGTGCGGGCGGATGATGGTGTATATATGGGCCTGAAACAGTTCTTTGACAAGGAAGGCTGGACCTATGAGGATGTGATGGGAAGCGCCATGGAAGAGACTATGAATATTGAGGGCGATTATTATGCGATTCCTTACTGCAATAATATCAACATGGTATGGTTTAATAAGAAAATGTTTGATGAGGCGGGGTTGGAATATCCTCAGGCAGGATGGACCTGGGATGACTTCAGAGAAACAGCCATTGCACTGACACACGGAGAAGGTGGCGATAAGGTCTATGGAGCGATGATGGATTATGCGGATGGTGATGGGGATAATTACTGGGATTTGATTGCCCGTCAGAAACTGGGAGCATTTACTTATTATAATGATGATTTTACAGCAACCCGGTTTGATGCGCCGGAATTTAAGGAAAGTCTGGAGTATTTCTATAATCTGGCGATGGTGGATAAATGTGTTGTTCCTGTTGATGAGTATATGGCGTTGCAGTATTACAGAGATCCTACCGGGATGGCTGGTCTGTACAACGGCAAGTACGCTATGTGGATCGCACCGGTATACGGTTGTCTGTATCTGAATGAAAGCTACGGCGAGATTCCGGAGGGCACAGATATTGGTGTGGTTGATATGCCGACCGTTGATGGTGGTGCAACGATCACGACCTGCTATACGTCAACGGCCAGTATCCCGGCAAGCTGCAAAAATCCGGATGCGGCATGGGATGTACTGAAATATATCTGCATTGATCGTGCGGATCTGTTTGCAGGACCTAAGGCAATGCATCCCGGATATGAATTCCAGTCGGACGAAGAGAGAGATGCGTTTAACCATATTATTTTTGATGGCAAACCGGGACTGGATGTGGATATGGCGATGGAAGTAATGGCAATGGATCGTACGCTGGTCAGCAAGGATAATACGGTCAGACAGGGACAGGTCGGAATCAATGAAGCGATCAAGAACAATCTGACACTGGTGTTCACAGGTGAGATGAGTGTTGATGAGGCGTTGGCAAATTTGAAAGAACAGGGTGACGCTGCTATTAAGGCTGATCAATAAGATACATCCATAAGCCAGATGGCCGGAATTTTCCCCTGTGTCTTTTGGCACAGGGGAAAATCAGTTAGAAGGGAGTGAGTAAGATTACCAAAAGAGATATCAAAGAAAATTTAACCGGTTGGGCATTTATTGGTCTGAATCTGCTCGGTTATCTGTTGTTTAAGCTTTTGCCGCTGTTTTTGGCGGGGGTACTTAGTTTTACGAAATGGAACATAGCCGCCAGCCTTGATACGCTGCAGTTTGTGGGCTTCGGCAATTTCTCCAGGATATTCCATGATCCTGTTTTCTGGGAATCTTTTTGGAATACGATCCTGTATGCAATAGTAATGGTGCCGATTGCAATAGGGCTTTCCCTGGTTCTTGCAGTAATTCTGGACACGCATGTGTTTGGCAGGGGGCTGTTGCGGCTGGCGTTCTATCTGCCCAATATTTCCTCTATGGTGGCGGTGTCTGTCGTGTGGATGATCCTTTTTATTCCGTCCTACGGTCCCATCAATTCGATTCTGATGTCATTGGGAATTGATAATCCGCCCAAATGGCTGAATGCTACATCTACATCTCTGCTTTCGATTATCATTATTGGTGTATGGCAACGTCTGGGATATAACATCATCATCATACTGGCAGGGCTTCAGGGGGTATCAAAGTCGTTGTATGAGGCGGCCGAGATCGATGGGGCAAACGGGATTCAGAAGTTTTTCTATATTACAATTCCGTCGTTGTCGAATACGATGTTCTTCCTTACAATGATTTCCTTTATCAGTTCGTTCCAGATGTTTACGCCAGTACAGGTCATGACAAAAGGTGGACCGGGGACATCGTCCTCAGTATTGGTTTATTACATTTATAAAGCGGCATTCCAGAATAATGATATTGGAGGAGCCAGCGCTATGGCATGGGTTCTGTTTTTACTGGTATTTGTTTTTTCGGCGGCACGTATGATTGTCTCGCGGAAAAAAGAATCCTGACGGCAAGGAGGTAGGATATGGGTTATCAAAAGAAACGATTGGTTACAAAAATAGTCCTGACGGTGATCATGGCGGTAATTTCCATTATAATGCTGCTGCCGTTTGCCTGGATGCTGTCGGCGTCCTTCAAACCGGATAATCAGATATTTAATTTCCCCATCGAGTGGATTCCCAGGAATTTTACATGGGCTAATTATGACAGGGTGTGGAATTCTGATGTTCCGTTTTCCAGATTTTTTGCAAATTCCATGAAGGTTACGTTACTTTCAGTTACAGGAGAGGTGCTGACCAGCGCTCTGGCGGCGTATGCTTTTGCCAAGATCAAGTTCCGTGGCAGGGAGGTTATTTTCCTGATCTATCTGTCGACGCTGGCTTTTCCGGCACAGATGATGCTGATCCCGCGTTATGTTCTTTTTAAGGCATTTGGAATTTATAATACGCATCTGGCATTGATCTTACCGGGAATGTTTACTGCATTTGGCACATTTATGCTGCGGCAGTTCTTTCTGTCGATACCGGATGAACTTTGTGAGTCGGCGAAGATGGATGGAGCCGGACATTTCACGATATTTTCAAGGATTGTAGTGCCGCTTGCGATACCGGCATTCAGTGCGCTGATCATTTTCCAGTTTGTGGGTTCCTGGAATGACTATGAAGCACCGCTTGTCTATATCAGAAGCAAAGAACTGGCGACGATCCCTCTGGGACTGAACTTTTTCCGTGATGAAAATTCGGCCAGTTACGGTGCTATTATGGCGGCATCTGTCTGCTCATTATTACCGATTTTTGCCGTTTTTCTGGCTTTCCAGAAGCAGTTTGTGGCGGGCATTGCAACATCTGGATTAAAAGAGTAAGGAAATTAATTGAAGAAAAAGGAGCGCAGAAATGGAGAAAATTATGAAGCAGGAATATAGAATCGCACTGTGCAGTTTTGGTGTTAAAAACGGAGCCGTTTTTGGCAGAGAAGAACTGATCGGGGCGTTACAGGAACAAAAGGTATGTCTGCGGGAAAAAAGTCACTGGACGACTGACGTGCAGAAGGAGGAAATTACCGTGGCGATCGGTACGTCGGCGGATATCCGCATGCAGGTACTGCTGGCCGGGGCCGGAAAGGAAACGCCGAAAAAGCCGGAAAGCCTGTTATGCTGTTATGTGCCGGTGAGGAAAGGGCGTGTGCTGGTGCTTGTCGGGGCCGATGATGCCGGGTTGATGTATCTGCTTTTGGAAATGGCGCGTCGGGTACAGGAGAAAGGCGCCGAAGCCCTGGTTATGGCGCAGGAATATTACGAAGAACCGGATAATGCGGTGCGCTGTATGGATCGTTACATAGTGGGGCATTTGGACAATGAATGGTTCCTGTCTGAGGAATTCTGGCAGTATTATCTGAGGCGTCTTGCCAGAGCGAGATTTAACCGCCTGTGTCTGATTGTGGGGTTTGACACGCCGTATATGGCGCCGCCTTATCCGTTCTTCCTGCAGGAAGTGGAGGGTTATAATCGGATCAGGCCGCTGCGGTTTACGAAAGAGGATGCGGCGGCAAATCTGAAAGCACTGCGGCGGTTAGTCGATCTGTGCCATGCATACAGTATACGGTTTGTGTTTGCAACCTGGCAGCAGCGGCCGTGGACCGAGGAGCAGGATACGCTGGTAGACGGGCTTCCGGAAGATGAAAGGGAACTTTCCGATTACTGTTATGCCGGACTGAAAGCGCTGTTGAGGGAAGTGCCGGACATTGACATCGTATCGTTCCGGGTGAATCATGAATCCGGTGTGGGCACGCAGGTGTCGGCCGCTGATTTCTGGAATCACTGTGCAGACGCGGTGGCAGATGCTGGCGGTGAACTGGGACGTGATTTTATACTGGATCTGCGGGCAAAAGGACTTACGGAAGAGATGGTGGCACATGCACATTCCCGGGGATTACAGGTGGAAGTGCCGACGAAGTACTGGTGCGAACACGCAGCGCTGCCGTATCATCTGTCGATTATGCGGACCGAGGAGCTGGAGCAGTTGGATAATTATAATCATTCCAGAAGATATTCCTATGCAGATATGCTGGAGAAACCGCTGCGTTATCCGGTGATCTTCCGTCTCTGGAATTATGGTTCTACGAATCTGTTCCTGTGGGGAGATGCTGATTATGCCAGAAGGTTTTCTCAAAGCTGTGCGCTTTCCGGGTCCGACGGTTTTCAGGTAAATGCACCGCTGGCCCTGAAATATGGCTATGAACAGTCTCATAAGGAGGCCTGGCAGACTTTCGCGGATCCGGCTCTCAGGTCCGGCAGATGGGAGGATGAGAGATTCTTTTCCTGGTATACGATGTTTGGACGTCTGGGATACAATGCACAGACGGACCCGGAGGTATGGAGCAGTGAATTTGTCCGTCATTTCGGTGAAAAAGCCGGTGCAGCACAGCGTGCGCTGGCGGCGGCGAGTAAGATCGTCCCCTTTGTGACTACGGTACATATGCCGGTACATCCTTCCCTGCGTTACTGGACGGAGATGAACACAGGATGGGCGCTGTTTGAGGAAAATAATATTTATGAAATGCAGAAATATGACTTTGTGAAATCTCTCACATACGGCAGTACGGAACCGAGCGATCATGGACTTTTTTACGGGATTGATGAGTACGCTGCGGATCTGGCGGAGCATAAGATGCAGGGAAAATACACGCCGCTCCAGTATGCCGGATTTTTGTCAGATTTGGCAAAAGAGGCGGAAAATGAGATGAAGGGTCTGCCGACGGAAGAACTTTCCAGTAATCCGGAGGCGCTTGCGCTGGCAGTGGATGTATCCATGCTTATCTCGTTTGCCCGCTATCATGAGGCGAAGATTTACGCCGCGTTTGCACTGGCGATGTTTCGGCGGACGGAGGAGAAGTCATGGCTGACGGATGCAGCGCTGCATTTGGAAGCGGCGATCGGACATTGGAATGATCTGGCGGATGCCGGATGCAGATACTATTATCACGATCTGGATTTCAGCACCGCCGGCACGAAAACCAGGCGGGGAACCTGGAAGGATCTGACGAAGGAGCTGCTGGCGGATCAGGCGATGCTGCAAAAGATGATGCAGGAAGAAGGCGTTGTGCCGGAGAAGCTGCTGCATGATGTGACGGCAAATGCCGCACCGGTTCTGTATGGTGTCTGGCCGGAGACGGCAAAAGCGGGAGAGGCGGTGACAATCCGTGTGGAGACAGAGGTGGCAGCATCTCTGAAAGAGGCACCGGTTCTGCATTACCGGCATGTTGACCAGACGGAAGGTCTGTTCCATGAACTTGGGATGGAGCGCAGAACAGGGGGCTATGTGGCAGAGATTCCGGCTTCTTATGTGACGGATCAATGGGATCTGATGGTCTATGTGACAGCAATGTCGGATGAGCGTTCGTGCAGGGTATTTCCCGGCATCTATCATCCGCAGTACCCGTATCCGTATCACGTGATCAGGGTACAGGATGGAAACTGTAGAAAGGAAGGGATATAAGCGATGAGAACAATAAAGGAGACATTGGAAACTCCCGTTCGTTATGAATGTGATGTTTTGGTATGCGGCGGCGGTACGGCCGGATTTGTGGCGGCACTGGCGGCGGCAAGAAGCGGAGCCAGGACGATACTGGTGGAACGGTATGGTTATATCGGCGGTTCACTGATCAATGGAGCCGGCCCGCTGCACAGCTTTTTTAACTTGTATAAGGCGTTTCCGGATGCCGGGAAGATTCAGGTGATACGCGGAATTCCGCAGGAGATCGTTACCAGGATGCAGGAGGCGGGAGCGTCGCCGGGGCATCTGGAACAGGATAAGGGCGGCAGCTATGATTCCATGATTACGCTGATGGATTGGGAAGAATTCAAGGATATGGCATTTACGATGCTGGAGGAGTGTAACGTCAAGGTATTGCTGCACACGATGGCTGTGGGTGCCGTGATGGATGGCGACTGCATCAGGGGTGTGATCATTGAAGGCAAATCGGGACGGGAAGTCATAGAGGCCAGGGCGGTGATCGACACGACGGGCGACGGTGATATTGCAGCGTTTTCGGGTGCGGAATTTATTAAGAAGCATGACACCACCAGCGCCGGATTCCCGTTTGGTATGACAGGCGTCGATATGGAACGACTGGTGGCTTTCCTGAAAGAGAACGATATGATTACGCAGCTGATCGAGGGAGATAAGGGAAGCGATGTGGACCACATCATACGTCTTGGTTTTAATCTCCATAAGATTCCGCTGTTTGCCGAGTTTATGGATAAGAGCGGCATGTGGGGACCGCTGGGATTTTCGCTGCACGAAAATAATTACAGTTATATTAATTCAGCGACTTTGCGGAATGTGGATGCCACGGATACGGAAGCCCTGTCAGAGGCGGAGATCACCCTGCGGCATCAGGCCATGACGCTGTCCAGGATGCTGCGGGAACATATTCCCGGATTTGAGAAGGCATATGTGAGCTGGACGCCGGCATGTATCGGGGTGCGCTACACAAGAGTAGTGCGCTGCGAACACGATATGTCTCTGGACGAGATCGTAAATTGTGCCCGGTTTGACGACGAGGTGATGCTGTACGGTTTCCATGACTGTGCGCCGCGCATTATGATCAAGGACGGCGGCTACTATGGACTGCCTTACCGTGCGCTGCTGCCGGTGAAGGTGGACGGACTCCTGGTTGCGGGACGTCTGATCACCAGCGAGTGGGATGCTCATATGTCTACCAGGAACACCGCTTCCTGCATGGCGCAGGGACAGGCCGTGGGAACGGCGGCGGCTCTTTGTGCCAGAGAGGGGGTAGTGCCCAGACAACTGGATACGGAGCTGCTGCGCACGGAATTGAGAAAGCAGGGTGTCTTCTTATAGAGAACGGCAACAGAAATTTGTCATGCCGTTTACGATAGGATGAGGGAAAAGGACAGAAAGGTGCAGGTAAGCTTATGGATTATATAATTCGCCCGGAAATACGGGTAAATGCAAAAGAATTTGATGTGGTGGTCTGCGGGGCAGGAACAGGCGGCGTTATCGCCGCGCTGGCCGCTGCGAGAGCCGGCGCGAGGACGGCGGTGGTGGAGTACAAGGGATATGTAGGCGGAATTGCAGCGGAGGGCGGATGCGGACTGCACAGTTTCTATAATCTCTGGAAACCGTTTCCGGGGGTGGAGAAGAAGAAGATCGTCAGAGGGATTCCGGAAGAGTTTATTGATCGTTTGACAAAAGTCGGCGGTGCGTCCGGCCATAACGAGACGATGATGAATTACGGATATGATTCTGACGCCCTCTGCGTGGATGTGGAACTCTATAAATATACAGCGCTGCAGATGCTGCGGGAAGCCGGTGTTCAGGTATTCTTAAATACGATGGTGGTGGATGCCGTGACGGAAGGTAACAGCATTAAGGGCATTATCACGGAATCCCATGAGGGTTGTGGAGCGCTTATGGGCAGGGTGTTCATCGATGCTACAGGCTATGGCGACCTGTCGGCCCGCGCCGGTGCGCCCTACACGGAGCCGAATGACTATGCGGTTGCCAACAGCATGGGCATCGGTGGTATCGATATTGACAGCTATTACAGTTTCCTGAAGGAAAATGGTGCGCTGAAGGAATATGCTTACGGGCCGAGAGACGGCAGAGAGGGAAAGCTGATCCGCGTGGACGGCAACTGGGAGAATCTGCCGGGAGATTTTGGAGCCCGTGCCCGCGCACTTGGTATGCATACGGTTACGACCACACTGCATGACAACTACTTTATGTTTATTAAACTTAATTATATGATGCCTGAGAGCCCGGTTAAGGCAGAAGCGCTCTCGGACGCGGAGTTTGAGCTGCGCAGAAGACAGCAGGGAGCCTTAAAGCTGCTTAAGGATGTGATTCCCGGAAGCCAGGACGCATTTATCGCCAGGACGGCTCCGGCCATCACCATCCGCCGGGCACGCTGTATCGAATGCGAATATGATCTGAGCAATGAAGAGATCATTAACGCAACGCATTTCGCGGATGATATCTTTACCTACGGTTTTCATGATGAAGCGCCTAAATTTCAGGTGAAGAACGGAGGAACTTACGGGATTCCGTATCGCGCTATCGTGCCGAAGAAATTGACCAATTTATTTTCCATTGGCATGATGATCACATCCGATCACGATGCTCACATGTCCACCCGCAATACGGTGTCCTGTATGGGACAGGGGCAGGCGGCCGGAACGGCGGCAGCGCTCAGTGCATTACAGGGCATTGCCGACGTCAGGGAACTGCCGTATGGGACGTTGAGAGCAGCGTTGGAGAAGGGGAATGTCTGGTTTGAGACAGAACCGGTAAATTATAAAGAATGAGAAAGACGAAATTCTTCCGAATTGAGACAGGAGAGGAGCAAAAGTATGAGGATAACAGCAGGAGAAGCCGCAGTTCAGATCATGGTAAAGGAAGGAATCACCGACGCCTTCGGGATTCCGGGAGCAGGGATCAATGCGGTATACAAATATTTAGAGAATGCGCCCATCAGCCATTATGGGATGCGGCATGAGGAAGCCTGTACCCATGCGGCGGACGCTTATTATCGGGCAGGCCATAAGATCGCGCTGGCGATCTGCACCGCGGGTCCGGGGGCGACAAATTTTGTGACAGGGCTTTATACGGCCAATATCGATTCAATCCCGATGTTGGCTATGGTGGGTCAGGCCAATACCTGGCAGCTTTCCATGGATCCTTTTCAGTGTGTAGATATGGTGAGCATTGCCGGGACAGTGACCAAGAAGGTATTTCGTCCGATGAAGGCGGAAGAGGTACCGGAGATGCTGCGGGAGGCCTTCTATTTGATGCGTGCCGGGAAGCCTGGTCCGGTGCTGATCGATTTCCCGCTGGATGTGCAGATGGCAGAGCTGGAATTTGATATAGCACAGTATGAGGCGAAAGAAGTTGAACAGGTTTTGCCGGATCAGGAACTGATCGATCAGGCCATCGACATGCTGGCGTCTGCCAAAAGCCCGGTCATTATCATGGGCGGCGGGGTGACCTTGTCGGAGTCCGAACCGGAACTGATTGCCTTTGCCGAAAAGTATCAGATTCCCGTGATAACCACCTATATGGCAAAGGGTGGAATTCCGTCGGGGCATCCTTTAAATGCCGGTCATGCCGGTATACAGGTGGGACAGCCCGTTGGAAATAAGTATATGCTGGAGTCGGATGTTGTTCTGGCAGTCGGATGCCGCTTCTCCGACAGGCATACCGGTGATCTGAAAGTATACCGCGGGGAACGCAGGTTCATACATATCGATATTGAATCGAAGCAGATCGGCAAGGTATTTGAGCCGGATCTGGGAATCGTTTCCGATGCGGCGCTGGCAATCCGTGCATTGACACAGGCGGCGGAGCGAAAGGGTCTCGCCCCTTCCGACAATCCGCGGGTGAAAGAGCTTCCGGCTCTGCGGGAAAAGATGGCGCGCAGGACCGATTACGATACGGTGCCGATCATGCCTCATCGTGTGTTCCATGAGATTAACAAGGCATTTGATGAGGATACGATGTTTACCACCGGCTGCGGTATCGTGCAGATCTGGTCCGGACAGCTGCAGCAGATCGACAGGCCGCGCCGTTACCTTCCGTCGGGAGGAGCCGGGACGCTTGGATTTGATATTCCGGCGGCATTTGGGGCAAAGGTGGCCCATCCGGAGCGGTACAGTGTGACGGTGCTGGGAGATTTCGGTTTTACCTTTATGGTGGAAGAGATTGCGGTCTGTGCCGTATTTGACAGGCCTGTTATCGTGGTGATCGTTAACAATGCAAATCTGGGACTGATCCGGCAGAACCAGAAAGGGGCATATGGCTATGAGTATGCGGTATCAATGCCTTATAATCAGGATGGCACGATGGATTATGTGAAGGTAGCGGAAGGGTTTGGCTGCATGGGTGAGCGTGTATTCACACCGCAGGAGCTGACGGCAGCTTTGGAGCGTGCGAAGGTATCCGGAAAGACGTACATCATCGACGCTGTCTGTGTGAAAGAACAGCTCTGTGATATGGGCGGTTCCATCGCAGCAGTGAAATCATGGGCTCCGGAAGCATAACGGCCTGACTGACTCTGTCCTATCAGGCAATGTGGAATAAAATTACGGAAATGAATGATAGAAAGACGTAACAGTTCAGCCAGGTCTTTGTATTTACTGCAAATGGCCTTTGCCCTGGCAAAGGCCGTGAGAATTTATAAAGGTTGAGAAGAAAGACAGGAAGAAGGGAGAAAGTAAGGATGAAAGATTCTATCCATAAATATTTTCAGATCGGGACGATCCAGTGGATGAGCCATCCGCCGGTGGATTATGAAGTGCTCGCCTCCATTAAAAGCCTCGGTTGTGACGATTATTTTGATGCTCTTGAGGTGACGCAGTTTACAGATGACGAGAAACGTGCAAAAGCCAAAGAGATGTTGGAGCAGGCGCATATGAGAGTATGCTATGGGGCGCAGCCAAGACTTTTGGGTCCGGGACTGAATCCCAATGATATTGACGAAGCGGGCAGGGAAAAGGCGGAGCGGACCCTGATCGAGGCGGTGGACGAAGCGGAGTATCTTGGTGCCCGTGGCATTGCTTTTCTTGCCGGTAAATGGGAGGAAGCGACCAGAGAGGAGGCTTACAGGCAGCTTTTGAAAACCACGCAGAATGTGTGTAATTACGCCGCTGCGAAGGGAATGAGCGTGGAACTGGAAGTGTTCGATTATGATATGGATAAGGCTTCCCTGATCGGACCGGCGCCCTATGCGGCTGCTTTTGCCGCCGATATGAGAAGCAGGTGCAGTAATTTCGGGTTAATTGTGGATCTGTCCCATTTTCCGACCACCTATGAGACTTCCCGGTTTGTGGTACGCACGCTGCGTCCCTATATTACGCATTTCCATATCGGGAATGCGGTGGTGAAGAAAGGCTGCGAGGCCTACGGCGATCAGCATCCGAGATTTGGGTATCCCGAAAGTGCCAATGATACGGAGCAGCTTCTGGAGTTTTTCCAGGTGTTGAAGGAGGAAGGCTTTCTGAATCCTCAGGATCCGTATGTGCTTTCCTTCGAGGTGAAACCCTGGAAGGGAGAAGACGGGGATCTGATCCTGGCCGGAACAAAGCGGGTGATCAACAGAGCCTGGGCATTGTTGGAAGATTGAGGACATGGTGGAATAGAAACTGGTCGGAAACCGTTTCGGAATGGAGGATAAATTGAAAATAGTAGTATTAGACGGTTATACGGAGAATCCGGGAGATTTAAGCTGGAGTGGATTTGAAGAACTGGGGGAACTGACAGTATATGACAGGACATCCGGAGAGGATGTGGTGGAGCGGATCGGGGACGCGGAAGCTGTCATCGTGAACAAAACACCGCTGGGCAGAGAAGTATTTGAAAAGTGTGACAAGATCAAGTATGTAGGCGTACTTGCCACCGGCTACAATGTAGTGGATGTGAAAGCGGCAGGAGAACATGGTGTCCCGGTCTGCAATATCCCGACCTATGGCACAACGGCGGTAGCACAGATGGTGTTCGCTCTGCTTTTGGAGATCTGCCATCATGTTGCGGAACATTCGGATGCGGTGAAGCGGGGAGAATGGTCGAATAACAGCGACTGGTGTTTCTGGAAATACCCGCTCATGGAATTGTCCGGTAAAACAATGGGAATCATTGGGTTTGGACGTATCGGGCAGGCAGTAGGAAAACTGGCGCTGGCGTTCGGGATGGAGGTGCTGGCTTATGATCAGTTTCCGAATGAGGAAGGAAAGAAAACAGCCCGCTATGTTTCGTTGGACGAACTGCTGGCGGGATCGGATGTGATCTCCCTGCACTGTCCGCTCTTTCCGGAGACGGAAGGGATCATCAACGCGGAGAATATTGCCAGGATGAAGGATGGTGTAATCCTGATCAATACCAGCCGCGGGCCGCTGATCCGAGAGGACGATCTGGCGAAAGCCCTGCGGGAGAAGAAGGTATATGCGGCAGCCTGTGACGTGGTATCCACGGAACCCATCCTGCCCGACAATCCCTTACTGGGATGTTATAACAGTATTCTCACGCCGCATATCGCCTGGGCTCCGAAAGAAAGCCGGCAGAGGCTGATGGACATTGCAGTTTCAAATTTGAAGGCATTCACGGAAGGGAAACCGGTTAATGTCGTCAATTGAATATAACCCTCAGTAAACAACATTAGAAATTTCGTTTACTATTGTTTGCTGGCAGCAGAGATTCTGAGGAGTCCCTGCTGTTTTGCTGTCCTGTTTCTGCCGGGCGGGATGCGGAACGTGTATTTTGGTGTAGAATAAACGAAAAAATTAAATATAAAGTTGTTGAGTATGAGAAAACATGATAAAGTAATCATAATGGTTTCTATCATGGCGGCAGATAATTAATTGTTGCAGAAATAATTTACAGGCAGAATATGGATGCCTGGACAGCATTCGTGAGAGGTGGCTCCATTGGCAAATATTAAACAGGTAAATAAACTGACAGAGGCAAATCAGTCTTCCGAGAAATTACTTACGCTGATCGAAGCGCTTTCCATGCAGCAGGATTCCGTGAAATTACAGGAGATTGCGGCACTGGTATCCATGAACGCGAGCACTACGCTGCGTTTTCTGGCGGCTTTGGAGAAAAAGGGCTTTGCAGTGCAGGACGATACGGGAAGATATTCGCTGACATATAAGTTCTGTGAGATCGCAGACAATATAAAGATACATACCGACATCCGCAATATCTGTTTGCCGTATATGAAAAACATATCGCAGAATCTGGGGGAGACCGTCAACCTGTCCATAGAGGAGAATATGGCCGTAGTGTATCTTGAAGTAGTCCAGTGCGCATGGAGGGCCTTGAGCATCACGCAGCGGATCGGTAAAGTTGCACCGCTGCACTGTACAGGCGTGGGCAAGCTGTTTATGCTGGGACATACAAGAGAGCAGCTGGAGAATTTATACGAGGAGAAAGGGTTTGCCAAATATACGGAAAATACGATCGTAACATTGGAGCAAATGCTGGAGCAGCTTGACAGGATTCGGGAATGCGGGTATGCCATCGACAATGAAGAGTGTGAGATGGGGATACGCTGTATCGCTGTCCCGATCAGGGACTATACCGGTAAGATGGTGGCCGGACTAAGTGTCAGCGGGCCTACGTCAAGGATGACATCCGAAAGCATCCGGGAAAAGATCCCCTATCTCTTTGAAGTGGTAGGTGAGATATCGAAGCGGCTGGGCAAGAAAGGGTAAGCATAAGATCGTACTATAATCATAAATCAGGAAAATGACAGGTTTATATTGTTTTCCTGATTTTGTTATGTTTTTGGAAAGAATGGCAAAGCGCTTCGGAATGGAGGAACAGATGAAAGACGGAAAAACGGGAAAACTACTTCACATGCATCATCGACAGGGAGGCCATGCGCAGAGCATAGACCTGACGGAAGGGGCTATCGTAAAGAAGATCATACAGTTTGCGATACCGCTTTTTCTCGGACAGCTGCTGCAGCAGTTTTACAATATGGCGGATGCCTGGGTCGTGGGCAACTTTGCGGACAATAATAATTTCGCGGCGGTCAGCTCCGGGGGCAGCCTGACGTTTCTGATCATCGGATTCTTTAATGGCATCGCAGTGGGCGGCGGGGTCATCATCTCGCGCTACTATGGGGCGAAGGATTATAAAAGCGTGCAGAAGGCGATCCATTCCAACTTCCTGTTCGGCGTGATATCTTCCGTGCTGGCTACGGTGGTGGGCCTGCTCTTTATCCCCACGCTGCTTACGTGGATGAAAACGCCGGCGGAGGTGATGCCCCATTCGCTGCTGTATTTTCGCATTTATTTTGCTGGGGTGTCTACGGTGATCCTTTACAACATCTGTATGTCTATCATGCAGGCGCTGGGGGACAGTCTGCACCCGCTGTATTATCTGATCTTCTCCTCGCTGGTGAATGTGGCGCTGGATCTGCTTTTTGTGGCGGGATTCCACTGGGGAGCGGGCGGCGCGGCGGTGGCCACGGTGATCGCTCAGGGGCTGAGTGTGGTGTTGTGTCTGGTACGGATGTGCCGGGAGGAGGACGAGACCGTGCGTCTGGATCTGAAGAGGCTGTTTGGATCCCTGCACCCGCGGAAGGGGGCGGTCTATGGAGGTGAGTCGCTTTTCCATAAAGATATTCTGCTGCAGGCCATCGGGCAGGGGCTGCCCACCGGGATCCAGAATTCGGTGATCAGCATCGGCAATATCGTGATTCAGAGTAATATCAATGCTTTCGGGGCCTACGCGATCTCGGGACATGGGGCTTATGCCAAGATCGAGGGATTTGTGTTCCTGCCGATCATGAGTGTGTCCATGGTGCTGCCCACGTTTATCAGCCAGAATCTGGGAGCGGGGAAGCAGGACCGGGCGAAAAGGGGAGCGGCTTTCGGCGTTTTGTCGGGTATGGTGCTGGCGGAGCTGGTGGGGGTGGTGATCTACCTGTGGGCGCCTTATGCACTGCGGTTCTTCGTAAATTCGCAGGATGCGGTGGAATTTGGCGTTATTCACGCCAGGACGGTGGCTCCGTTCTTTTTCCTGCTGGCATTCTCTCACTGCGTGGCCGGTATTATGCGCGGGTGCGGCAAGGCATTCGTGCCGATGATCACGATGCTGCTGTTCTGGTGCGGCGTGCGGATCGTGTATGTGACGCTGGCGGTGCAGGTGTATCCTGTGTTTAAGACCATTTCCTGGGCGTATCCGCTGACCTGGACGCTGAGTTCGGTATTATTGCTGATTGTGCTGCTGAAGCTGAACTGGGGGAGTGGGACCGGCAGTGTTAAGGAGGATCGGTAAATGCTTTTTAATTCTGCGCAGTTTTTGATTTTTTTACCGATTGTGATAAGCATATATTATTTGGTACCCAGAAGAGTAAAAAGCTATTGGCTGCTGGCCGCCAGCTATTTTTTCTATATGTGCTGGAATGCAGGGTATATAGTATTGATCCTGTTTAGCACAATTGTGACTTACATAACCGGGATTCTCATTGAAAGAACTCAGAAGGGGAAGAAAGACTCAGAGGAACGAGCAGTTTTTGATAAAAGGATGTGGCTGACTGTAGGGATAGTCTTGAATCTTCTGGTGCTTTTCCTGTTTAAATATTTGAATTTCGGAGTGGAGATTTTGAACAGTCTGTGTGGACGGTTTTCCATAAGCCTGCACGTACCGGCTTTTGATTTGCTGCTTCCGGTGGGTATATCTTTTTATACGTTTCAGGCATTGGGATATGTAATTGATGTCTACAGGGGTGAGATCCATGCGGAGAAAGATTTCTTTCAATATGCTCTTTTTCTTTCCTTTTTTCCGCAGCTTGTGGCGGGACCGATTGAAAGAAGCGGGAATTTATTGAAGCAATTATCGGCTTTGCCGGATAAGATTTCCTTTGCAAAATGGAAGGAAGGCACCTTGTTAATCTTATGGGGTTATTGGCTTAAGGTGGTATTGTCAGACAGAATTGCAATATTTGTGGATACCGTATATGGGGATATTGATACTTATTCTGGCTGCTTTCTGGTCGTGGCAACTATGTTGTTTGCCGTGCAGATTTATTGTGATTTTGCAGGTTATTCCATTATTGCAATAGGTACGGCCAGGATTCTGGGAATTCAGTTGATGGAGAACTTCAATGCGCCCTATTTTGCCATGTCGGTGTCGGAGTTCTGGCGAAGATGGCATATTTCACTTTCAGGGTGGTTTCGGGATTATCTGTATATTCCACTTGGCGGTAACCGCAGGGGAAGGATAAGAAAATATCTGAATATTTTGGTGACGTTTGGGGTAAGCGGACTCTGGCATGGAGCGGATTGGAGTTATGTTGTGTGGGGATTGCTGAACGGATCCTATCAGGTGGCAGGGGATCTCTTTATGCCTGTCCGAAAATGGTTTGCCCGGATTCTTGAGATCCGGACGCAGAGTATAAGCCATAAGCTGCTTAAAATGGTTACAACATTTTTGCTGGTGGACTTTGCCTGGATCTTTTTCCGGGCCTCTTCCGTGCGGGAAGCGTTGAGGATTATCTGGAAAATGGTTACAGTACACAATGTGTGGATCCTGCTTGACGGGTCACTTTATACATGTGGACTGGAGCGTAAAAATTTTCATTTGATGCTGTTGTGTATCGTGCTTGTTCTGTGTGCGGATTGGTACAAACGGCGGGGGATTAAGATTCGTGAGATACTTGTACTGCAGGATTACTGGGCGCAGTGTCTGGTAGTCGTTGTGGCAGTGATGGGGCTTCTTTTGTTTGGTATCTGGGGAGTAGAGTATGATGCGTCCGGGTTTATCTATTTCCAGTTTTGAGAAGGCGAAAAGATCCATGCATGGAAACCGCCTGCGGTTAAGATACGGGCAGCTGTGAACGGAACGAGAAAGGCAGAGAAACAGTGCGAAAAATGATTAGACGAGTGTTTTGGGGCATGACCACCGGTGTTTTGCTGGTGTTGATACTGGTGAGAATTTCAGGACTTGTAGAGCGAAAAAGCGCTTATCAAAAAAACGGCGATTTTATGGAACAGAGTGAAGATCTTGACGTTTTGTTTCTGGGAACCAGTCATGTGATCAACGGAGTTTTTCCGATGGAGCTGTGGAAAGAGTATGGCATTACTTCCTATAATTTATCAGGGCATGCTCACAGTATACCGACATCTTACTGGGTGATGATGAATGCTTTGGATTATGCGCATCCCGGTTTAGTGGTCATGGATTGTTATAGATTGGAAGCAGATGGTAAAGACAGTAAAAGCTTTGCGCATATATCTTTTGACAGCCTGCCGCTCAGCGCGAATAAAGTAAAAGCGATATGGGACCTTTACGATACGGCAGATGAGAGAGTAGAATATCTATGGAATTTTTCCTTATATCATTCCAGATGGTGGGATGTCGGTGCAGATGATTTTGTGCCTGTAACGGGTTATGAAAAGGGAGCTGAACTGAAAAATACGGTAGTCAGGGTGGAGCGGTCCGATTCAACAGATGCAGACAGGATTGAGAAACGGACAATAGATTCGACGGGGACGGTTTATCTTCGGAAAATATTGGAGGAATGCAGGAAGCGCAAAATAGAAGTGTTACTGACGTATCTGCCGTTTGAGGCATCCGAGAAGGACTGGATCTCGGCCGGATATGTGGAAGAGATAGCCAGGCAGTATGATGTTGGCTATATTAACTTTTTGGATTTGAATGTGATAGACCGGGACACAGACTATGCCGATGAATCGGCGCATCTCAATCTGTCAGGGGCAGAAAGAATAACGAGATATCTGGGAAATTACATTCAGCAATATTATGATATTGCAGATCACAGAAAAGATAAGCTGGCGGAGCAATGGGATGAAGACTATCGGGAATACATGGCCTATAAGATACAGCGTATCAGCAATCTGGAAACTTTACAAAATTGCCTTATTGCATTGACAGATCCCAATTTAAGTTATTGCATTTACGTAGATGATCATGCAGGTATATGGAACAGTGACGGCTTCTATGAAAGACTGATCAGGAATCTTGTCTGTGGGCAGGAACTTTCGAAGTTGGAAGAGGCAATCCGGGAAGGAGAATCCTATCTGTTATTGCTTGATCGTGTAAACGGTGAAATTGTTGAACAGACAGGAAGAACAGATCTGGAAGTGGAGACGAGACTTCGTTCGGCAGAGTATGCTACATGTCAGAGGGAGCGGAGGGCAGAGAACTTCGTATCGGAGAGGCGGAGAAGAATCTGCTGGCTTTTGGGGAAGGGAATCAGCTGCCTACGGTCTCGATAGCTGTAGTCAATGACCTGGATCATAGTGTTGTATATGTGGGCGAATTTTATGATATGCATCGGGTATATCGGGAATAATGCCTGAATAGGGGATTTTGTAGGAAGGAGAAATCAGGCTTATGGCAATTTTAGGGTTTTCATTGATGGCAATGGCAATCTTTCTGCTTGACTTATGGATCAAGAATCATATCGAGCAGTCGAGAAAGGAAGGAGCGGAGACGGCAGTCTGCGGGGGCCGGATTCTGATCCGCAGGTACCATAATAAGGGAGCCATGCTGGATGCAGGTGCTGGAAGGAGCAGCCTGGTGGCGGCGCTCTCGGTGGCTTTGACGCTGGGGCTGACGGTGCTTTTTGTGCTGACCTTTTCCTGTAAGGGCAGTAAAATGCTGAAGGCCGGGCTGGCCCTTCTGCTGGGTGGGGCTTACAGCAATACCTATGACCGCCTGGTTCGGAAATATGTGGTGGATTATGTGAGTTTTCCAGTAAAGAACGAGAAGATCAGGAATGTGGTGTTCAATATTTCCGATTTCTGTATTATGATCGGGGCGCTCTTGATGGTGTTGGGGAGTGGAGATCAATAGTTGTTCTGAGAGAAACAAAGAGGTACGCAGAATGAAAAAATACAACATGCTTACAGATAAACCGGGCAGGTCGCTGTTCTTCTTTGCTCTGCCCATGATCCTGGGTAATCTGTTCCAACAGTTCTACACTACGGTGGATTCCATCATTGTAGGGCAGTTTGTGGGGGAAGATGCCCTGGCGGCCGTGGGGGCGTCCTATTCGTTGACCACGGTGTTTATCATGATCGCTATCGGCGGCGGGATCGGAGCCAGTGTGATCACTTCCCAGTATCTGGGTGCGGGGATTTACAGGAAAATGAAGACCTCGGTTTCCACGGCGCTGATCAGTTTTCTCATACTCAGCCTGGTGTTAAGTGCGATCGGGCTATTGGGGAACAGGGCGATCCTGTCTGGATTGAACACGCCGGAGAATATTCTTTCCGATGCCGTGCTTTATCTGGAGATCTATTTCCTGGGTCTTCCCTTTTTGTTTATGTACAATATTCTGTCGTCCATATTCAATGCCCTTGGCAATTCCAGGACGCCCCTTTATCTGCTCATCTTTTCTTCCCTGCTCAATATCGGGATGGATCTTGTGATGGTGCGGGTTTTTCATCTGGGCGTGGCGGGTGTCGCCATAGCGACGGTGATCGCGCAGGGACTTTCCGCCGTGATCTCCTTCTGTCTGCTGCTGCGGCTGCTTGGAACCTACAGGGAGGAGACGGGTATGATGGAGACGGACGCAGATGAGCGGAGAGCGGAAGATGCAGACACTGCGCAAAGAAAGCTGTATGATTTCTCTATGCTTGGCAATATGATCAAGGTTGCGATCCCTTCCATGGTGCAGCAGTCCATCGTTTCCATCGGCATGCTTCTTGTCCAGTCCGTGGTAAACGGCTTTGGTTCTTCGGTGCTGGCGGGTTACACGGCGGGTATGCGGATCGAATCCATCTGTATCGTGCCCATGATCGCTACGGGCAATGCGGTTTCCACCTTTACGGCTCAGAATCTGGGTGCAGGACAACCGGAGAGAGTGCGGAGGGGATATCTGGCAGGCGTGCGGATGGTGGCGGCTTTTGCGGTGCTCACCTGTCTGATCCTTACGATCTTCCATGGGCCGATCATCAATGCCTTTTTGGAGGAAGGAAGCGATGCGGCGGCTTTTGCAACGGGAAATGCTTATTTGACGTTTATTGCCTTCTTCTTTGTCTGTATCGGGATGAAGGCCATTACGGACGGTGTGCTTCGGGGAGCGGGAGATGTGGTGGTCTTCACCCTTGCCAATCTGATCAATCTGGGCATCCGGGTATCCTTTGCCTTTGGATTTGCCGAAGTGATCGGTGTGGAGGCTGTCTGGTTTGCGGTTCCCATGGGATGGACCACCAACTTTGTGATTTCTTTCATCCGCTACCTGTCAGGGAAGTGGAGTCAGAAAAAGCTGATTAAGGGTTAGCGTGGTGTTAATGTGTAATGATCGTGCCGTTCTTTCCTTTCAGGGTTTCGGCTACCGTGTCGAGCGAAGTGATCAGGACACGCCCGGCAGGATTCTTCTCCAGATAGGCGATGGCAGCCTCAATCTTCGGCAGCATGGTGCCGGCTTCAAACTGGTTCAGGGCCATAAGTTCTTTGGCCTGCGCCACGGTCATGGCGGATATAGCTTCCTGCTCCGGTGTGCCGAAATGCCGATAGACGCAGGGAACGCTGGTAAGGATGATCAGCTCGTCTGCCTGCAGATCTCCAGCCAGTTTGCCGGCAATGGCGTCCTTCTCGATGACTGCGGAAGCACCCTGCAGGGCGTGGTTCTGTTCGATGACGGGAATACCGCCGCCGCCGCAGGCGATCACCACCTGTCCGGCATCGGCCAGTGTGCGGATGGCGTCGATCTCCACGATATCAATGGGCCTGGGGGCCGCTACCACACGGCGGAATCCTTTACCGGGCTTCTCTACCACATAATTCCCTTTCTTGATCTCAATCTCGGCATCCTCCGCGGACATATAGCGGCCGATGACTTTAGTCGGCTCGTAGAATGCCTCGTCGTAAGGATCTACGGTCACCTGCGTCAGAATCGTGCTGACGGGCCTGGAAATGCCCCGGCCAAGCAGTTGTGCGCGCAGGGCGTTCTGGATGTCATATCCCACATATCCCTGACTCATGGCGGAGCAGACGCACATCGGGGCAGGCGTGTAATCGATATAGACCCGGCGCAGCTCGGTCATGGCTTTGTGGATCATGCTGACCTGAGGGCCGTTGCTGTGGGTGATGGTAAGCTGATACCCGGCTTCCACCAGATCTGCCAGTGCCCTGGCGGTGACTTTCACGGCGTCATGCTGTTCCAGGGTTGTGTATCCGAGTGCCTCGTGTCCCAGTGAAACGACGGCTTTCTTTCTGTTCATAGTGTTCCTCCGCTTTTTATATTATATCGCTGTTATGAGTTGACTTCTCAGATGCTTTCTCAAATCTTTTCTTAAATGCTTTCCTATGGCAGGCCTGGTATGTTCATTGATTTTCCCGGATGCGGATATCGATATTAACATAATCGTTTTCCACGGCCGGAAGCTCCCCCGTGGTCAGATAAGTGAAAAGGATGGACAGGGGTTTGTGGCCCTGCACGAAGGGCTGCTGGCAGATGGTAGCCGCGATCAGGCCGTTTTCCAGAAATTCCCGGGTTGTATCTACCATATCGTTGGTGATGACAGTGATCTGTGCAGCCCGTCCGGAATCCATAACGGCGCGGCAGCCTCCGTAAACACCGCCGGCTGTAAAGTACAGCGCGTTGATCTCGGGATGCCTGCGCAGCATGTCTGCGGTCAGGCCATAGCTCTCGGTCTCATCGTCGTAGGTATTGACTGTTTCTACGATTTGGATGCCGCCGTAGGATTCTGTCACGTGACGGAATCCCGCGATACGTTCAGTGTGGCACAATATGTTCGTGGAACCGGATATGATCCCCACATGCACACCGTCTTCGGATACGCCGCCGGTCATCAGGTGCATCAGGCCTCCGGCAGTTTCGCCGGAGCGGTAGAAGTGACAGCCTACATAGGCAAGCCGTCTGGAATTCTCGATATCGGTATTTAAAGTTACTACCGGGATCCCCTGATCGTACAGCGCATCGATCTTCTCACGGACCGCATTGTCGTTGTAGGGAGAAATGGCCAGCCCGTTGATGCCTTCGGACACCAGTTCGTCGATGGCGTCTAACTGCTGGGTCAGATCGTATTCCGTCTGCCTGAGCAGAACAGAACAGTTGTAGCCTTCCAGCTCGGCTGCCTTCTCGCGGACGCCTGCCAGGATATCGTCATAGAAAACGGTATAAAGACCCAACAAAACAACGCCCAGCTTCAGATTCTTCTTCTGGGCGGCAAGAACGATGCCGGCTTTGTTGGGCTTATAGTCCAGCGCCTGCACGATCTCCAGGATCTTTTTCTCTGTCTGCGGATTGACGGAACCGCGGTGATTTAAGACCCGGTCTACCGTACCGCGGGATACGCCTGCCAGATCGGCGATTTCTTTGAGCGTTGCCATAACGGGAATCCTTTCCGAAATATGTATGCCATGAAAAAATGGCTGTTTAACATACGCATACAGCGTAGCATACCGGGGAGGGCAAGTCAATAAAATATGGAGGACTTCCGCCAATGTCAGTAACAGTTCAGCCAGAGATTTAGAAGGATCTGGTGCAGGTATTCCTGATGGCATGGAGCTGGAGACTGAAACGTAAGAAGAATAATCCAGAGATATGCCGGACGGGCTTACCAGGCAGCATGAAAATTACCAAAATAAGCGCATTCATTTTGTGTAATTTTCCGAAATTTTTTTATGGGGTTGATTTTCTTTCAGACAAAGACTATGATGAAAATATCAGAAACGTGCACGTGCACGGTCACAACGGCAGACAGATGACAGGGAAGGCGGCAGACTTTTCGTGAAGAGAGCGTCCTACCTCGAAATTTCTGTGTCTGGAAGGGCTGGCGGTACGTGAGCATAATTTCAGGAGAACGAAGAACAGGAGGGTTACCATGCTGTATATTGGGGTGGATTTAGGAACCAGTGCCGTGAAGCTTCTTTTGATGGAGGGCAGCGGTAAGATCGTGAACATTGTGTCGAAGGAATACCCGTTATTTTTCCCGCATCCGGGCTGGTCGGAACAGAAGCCGGAGGACTGGTATGAGCAGAGTATGGCAGGCATCAAGGAGCTGATCGCCGATGTGGATAAGAGCCAGATCGCGGGTATCAGCTTTGGCGGACAGATGCACGGACTGGTAATTTTAGACGAGAATGATCAGGTGATCAGACCGGCTATTTTGTGGAATGACGGCAGGACTGCGGAGGAATGCGATTATCTGAATAACGTGATCGGTAAGGAGAAGCTGTCGGCTTACACGGCGAACATTTCCTTCACCGGCTTTACCGCGCCGAAGGTACTCTGGGTGAAGAATAAAGAGCCGGAGAATTTCGCAAAGATCAGGAAGATCATGCTGCCGAAGGACTACATCGCTTATAAGCTGACCGGCGTTCACTGCACGGACGTGTCGGATGCCTCCGGTATGCTGTTGTTTGATGTGAAGAACCGCTGCTGGTCGAAGGAAATGTGTGAGATCTGCGGTGTGAAGGAAGAGCAGCTGGCGAAGATCTTCGAGAGTTATGAGACGGTCGGCACGGTGCTTCCAGAGATCGCTGAGGAACTTGGCATTCCCGCGACGGTGAAAGTGGCGGCAGGCGGCGGTGACAATGCGGCTGCGGCAGTGGGCACAGGTACCGTAGGTGACGGTATGTGTAATATTTCTCTGGGCACCAGCGGCACGATCTTTATCTCTTCCGATAAGTTCGGCGTAGACAAGTTCAATGCTCTGCACGCATTTGCTCATGCGGACGGTCATTATCATCTGATGGGATGCATGTTGAGCGCTGCTTCCTGTAATAAATGGTGGATGGATGATATCATCGGCACTACGGATTACGGTACGGAGCAGAAGGATATCACGGATGACAAGCTGGGTGAGAACCACGTATATTTCCTGCCTTATCTGATGGGAGAGCGTTCCCCGCATAATAATCCCAATGCCAGAGGTACTTTTATCGGCATGACCATGGATACTACCAGAGCGGATATGACGCAGGCGGTTCTGGAGGGCGTTGCTTTCGCACTGCGTGACTCTCTGGAAGTTGCCAGATCTCTCGGCGTTAAGATCGAGCGGACAAAGATCTGCGGCGGCGGAGCGAAGAGTCCTCTGTGGAAAAAGATGATCGCCAACATCATGAACCTGAAAGTGGACGTGATTGAGAGCGAGGAAGGACCGGCTATGGGCGGCGCGATGCTGGCGGCAGTTGCCTGTGGTGAGTATGCAAATGTGGAAGAAGCGGCGGCTAAGATCGTAAAGGTAGTGGATACGGTAGAGCCGGATGCAGCGCTTGTGGAGAGATATGAGGCGCGATATCAGCAGTTTAAGCAGATCTATCCGGCTTGTAAGGAGCTGTTTGACAGGATCCGATAAGACATGGGGTTATGGTTTTGCAGGTGAAAGTGGTGATTACGGTACTGGCTGTATGACGGTGAAGTGACGGAAGGAATCAGAGCATCTAATGAATGTACGAAAGCATATAGTATGGTTTAAGAGGAATGTTGTATATTTTTTGCTGTTTGAGATTTTTATTGTTTTGATTTACAGCCTGACAGTTGTAATGACCTTTTCAGGCCGTGAGCTGGTTTTTGAAGAAAAGGAGATGCAGCTGAAAAATCAAAGCAGTATGACGGCGGGAAATTATCTGGATACTTCTTATACTGATACAGAAGCTGCTGTTACGCCTGCATTTCGGCTTCAAAAGGGAATTTATTATATAGAGGCTTCTTTTGCCCGTCAGGGAATTGTTATGGCCGGATTGCTGTATGATACGCCAAGAAACGGAAAAGAACTGGTTGACAATGACGAATTCATAGTAAATCCGGATAAACAGGTCATATCATACCGTGTTAAAATTCACGATGATTCAAAAATACGGTTTAAATTAAGGCTGACAGGGGATGCGGCGGACGGGGACTATATACAATTGTTGAAAGTACGTGTTGTCACATCGAAACTGACCTGTGTGTATCGTATTTTCTGCCTGATCGCATTTCTGATCCTGTTGGATATGATCTTATGGGGATATGTAAGATATTATGCGAAGTGGGAAACGGAGCGAAAGACGGTTTTTCTGGGCTTGGCGCTTACCGCCTTTTTTGTCAGCCTGCCCCTGTTTTGCAGCGGGCTGAATGAAGGGGTGGATCTGGTCTTTCATCTGTCACGACTGGAAGGAATATATAGAAGTTGGAATCGGGGGGGCGTTTCAGTTTCCTGTAAGAATCCAGCCGGGCTGGCTGGACGGATATGGTTATGCGGTCTCTGTTTTCTATGGCGATATTTTTATGTATTTCCCGGCGTTTCTGCGTGTAGTTGGATTTTCTCTGGAGGAAGCCTATAAGACATATTTAGGAATCGTCAATATTGCAACGGTATTTATTTCTTTTTACGCATTTAAAAAGATAACGCGGGATGATGTGGCTGCCATGACGGGAAGTGTTCTGTATGCCGGCGGCATGAGAATCACTTTGATGTATTCCGTTGTGTTGGGTGGCGTCAGCGGTATGACGTTTTACCCGCTTATCGTGGCAGGATTCTATCTGCTTTTTACGGAGGATATCGCTTCCGGGGAATATAAAAGGATATGGATCCTTCTTACGGCCGGATTTACGGGTATATTGATGACGCATATGATCAGCTGCCTGATGATGGGCTTGTATTCTGTAATGTTATGTATTGTCATGCTGAAAAAAGTACTGCGCAGGAATACTTTCGTTGAACTTTTGAAAGCGGCCGGGGCGGCAGTATTGTTGAGTTTGTGGTACCTGATTCCGTTTATGCAGTATATGCTTGGTGAGAAGCTGAGGATCAATTCCAATATTGCCAAAGATGTGCAGATAGAGGATTATTATGCCGCCTTGGAAGATTTTGTCCAAGAGGGCAGAAACCTTTACAATCTTTTTATGGATCATAATACATTGGGCTTTGCGTTGATCGTAGTCATTTTGCTGTACGCGGTGACGATACCTGTTCAGGGGAAAGGGAAGCAGATAAAATACTGCCGGAATTTTGCGTTGCTTACGCTGTTTACCGTTGTGGTATGTACGGATCTGTTTCCGGTTGTGGCAATAGCAAGGCGGAGTGTTATTCTGACAAAGTTTTTTCAGACAATACAGTATCAGTTTCGACTGATGAGTGTGGCAGCTGTCATGTTAGCCTGTTTTGCGGTATTATTTTTTGCATCAGGTGTATTTGACCGGAAGAATTTGTATTGGATAGCCGGAATGATCTGTTGTATTACGCTGTATCAGGATATGCAATATTATGAGACCTTATCTTTTGACAAGATTTATTTGGATGGCATAGCTCTGGAAGCCAGAACCGACAAAAACATCTATAGCTATACAGTCGGTAACGGTGAGTATCTCCCCATGGACACGCAGACGACTGCGTTTACAAGTGAAGTGGAATATGAGGGGGATATGGTGATTGACTGGATTGAAAGAGACAGTTTATCCTTTGAGATTAATGTAGAAAACAAAGGCGGCGAAGAGGGAGAGATATTATTTCCGATCTTATACTATGGAGGATATAAGGCGAAGGACTGCGGCAGCCGCGCACAGCTGGAAACGATGAGCGGCGATAATGGCAGAGTGGCAGTGAAGATTCCGTCAGGGTACAGAGGCAAAATTCATGTGGGATTTCATGAGCCGCTGCTGTGGAGAATTGCAGAAGGAATTTCTTTGATAACACTGGTCTGCATAGCAGTGTATATACAGAAGCCAGATATGATCAGGCGTATAAGAAAAAAAATATGTGCAAAAAAACATATATAAGCTTAAGATATACAATGATGATAGGATACCTAGAAAGACATGGAAAGGAGAGGGTAACAGATGGAGATCAAAAAGATCACAGACGAAGCGTTCCGTAAATACGGGAGAGTCGTACAGGGATATGACTTTGGGCCGCTTATGGAGGCGCTGAAAAAGACGCCGGATTTTGAGGGGGTGGCATATGAACCGTCCGTTCCGGAACTGGAGGCTACCACGACAGCGGCAGAGCTGCAGAAGAAGACGTTCGGAGAACTGCCCATTCAGGTAGGCTACTGCAACGGCGTAAACTATAAGCTGAATGCAGCCGAATACCACAGAAGTTCGGAGATCAACGTGGCGGCTACGGACGCCGTATTGATCCTCGGTATGCAGCAGGATATCACGGATGACTTCACCTATGATACGGCGAAGATGGAGGCATTCCTTGTACCGGCAGGGACGGCGGTGGAGATCTATGCGACCACACTGCACTATGCACCCTGCAGCGTAGGCGACAATCAGTTCAAGGTAGGAATCGTATTGCCGGCAGGCACCAACTGTCCGCTTACAGAGGCGCACGACGGATGGGAGGATAAGCTGATTACCGCGAAGAACAAATGGCTGATCGGACACGCAGAAGGCGGTCTGGACGCCGGAGCGCATATCGGTCTTGTGGGTAAGAACCTGGATATCCGCGAATAGTACCGGCGGCGTTTTGCATTCATGCAGCATGGCATACCGTCAGAATGCGGCGGGAAGTTTTGCCAGAAAGTATAACAAGGTAACCAAACCGGTCAACCCGGTAAAAGGAGGATAAAGAACATGAACAATTTACCGAAAGTCAAAATTGGTATTGTAGCTGTAAGCCGTGACTGTTTTCCGGCATCTCTTGCAGTGAACAGAAGAGAAGCCCTGGTAAAAGCTTATCAGGCAAAATATGATGCGGCCGACATCTATGAGTGTCCTGTCTGCATCATCGAGAGCGAGATCGATATGGTGAACGCTCTGAAGGACATTAAAGACAACGGATGTAACGCACTCTGCGTATATCTGGGCAACTTCGGTCCGGAGATTTCCGAGACGCTGCTGGCGAAGCATTTCGACGGCCCGAAGATGTTCGTAGCCGCTGCCGAGGAGTCTCAGGACAATCTGATTCAGGGCCGCGGCGATGCGTACTGCGGTATGCTGAATGCAAGCTATAACTTGAAGCTGCGAAACGTGAAGGCTTATATCCCGGAATATCCGGTAGGCGACGCAGAGGACTGTGCGGATATGATTCATGAGTTCGTGCCGATCGCACGGGCGATTGTTGGTCTGTCCAGCTTAAAGATCATTTCCTTCGGTCCCAGACCGCTTAACTTCCTGGCTTGTAACGCACCGATCAAGCAGCTGTACAACCTGGGCGTGGAGATCGAAGAGAACTCCGAGCTGGATCTGTTCGAGGCGTTCAACAAACATGAAGGCGACCCTCGTATCCCGGAGATCGTGAAAGAGATGGAAGCGGAGCTTGGCGAAGGCAACAACAAGCCTACGATCCTGCCTAAGCTTGCACAGTATGAGCTGACACTGCTTGACTGGGTTGAGCAGCACAGGGGCTATCGTGAGTATGTGGCGATCGCCGGAAAATGCTGGCCTGCATTCCAGACACAGTTCGGATTCGTTCCCTGCTATGTGAACAGTCGTCTGACAGGAAGAGGCATTCCGGTATCCTGCGAAGTGGATATCTACGGTGCTCTGAGCGAGTTCATCGGTACGGCAGTCAGCGACGACATCGTGACACTGCTCGATATCAACAACACCGTTCCGAAGGATATGTACAAAGAGTCGATCGAAGGCAAGTTCGATTACAAGTTTACGGATACCTTTATGGGATTTCACTGTGGCAATACCTGCTCCAAGAAGCTGTCCAAGTGCAGCATGGAGTATCAGATGATCATGGCAAGAGCGCTGCCTGAGGAAGTGACACAGGGTACGCTGGAAGGTGATATCGTTCCTGGTAATATTACATTCTATCGTCTGCAGAGCTCCGCAGATAACATCCTGCGCGCCTATGTGGCAGAGGGCGAAGTACTGCCTGTAGCAACCAGGTCCTTCGGCGGTATCGGTGTATTCGCGATCCCGGAGATGGGAAGATTCTATCGTCACGTGCTGATCGAGAAGAATTACCCGCACCACGGCGCAGTTGCATTCGGTCATTTCGGCAAAGCGCTGTATGAAGTATTCAAGTATATCGGCGTTGATGTGAGCGAGATCGGTTACAACCAGCCGAAGAGCCTGCCTTACCCGACAGAGAATCCTTTCGCATAAATTGAGAAGAAAGATAGATTCTTCCTGGGATGTGAAAGACTGTGGAGAGCAGGTCATAGAAGTAAGGAACAGTAAGATGCAGTAAGAAGCAGTTATAATGGCTGCCGCACGGATATCGTTGGTGCGGCAGCTGTTTTTTGTGGCGGCGGGAGTGGCTTCATTCCCGCGAAGTAACGAACCAGGTAGCCATGCCTGCATGAATATTTGACTTGTTGATGAAAAAGTGTGTTGAGTGGGCAATAAAAATGTGATGAGCAACACACAGAAATTAATAAAAGTGTGATAATTAACACACAATAATTAATAAAAACGTGATAATATCACACTTTTTATCTATAATAGTGTGATACAGGTTGATTTTGAGAGTTGGGAAAGACGTGAATTATAGTAAACGACATAACAAATTTCTAATGTCGTTTACTATATAAAAGTATTTGGCAGGCAGTATTATGAGAACAGAGACGGAAAATATTAAGGCCGAAGATACGTCTTATACGTATCCTCGGCCTGTCTGTGTGTGCCCGGTGGGCACACGTTCTAACGGGTGAAAGTCCCCAATCTGCCCGGCAGTGGGAAGGATACAGTCGAAGCCAAGGGTGTCCATCGTGAGATGGAATCTGAAGAAAGGATTAGACAAAACTCTGGCTTACTACATTTGAGGCTAAATGCAAGGATAAGGTTGCATAACAAACCAAAGTCCAATAACTGCACGGAATTGTATTTAGTATTTATGGAGCGAGTATAAGAGGGAAAGAGCGTGTGAGTACCCGGGGAGGTCTCGTGGACGCATCCAATGCAATAGAACATTTGCGGAAAGCGGTTGAAACAAGATTTACCACGAGAAGTCAGCAGAGGTCATAGTACTATGGTGGTTGCAAACGCCATGGGAAGGACTGAACTATAGGAGATGTGAGTAAATGAATGTAACCAAAGATGGGTTTAAGGACAGACAACTTCATATGGAAGACTATCTGCAAATGGTATCTGCGGAACAGAAAGA
>OFGP01000090.1_pt1 | contig 91108 bp, 106 predicted proteins | sample 1521781 | NCBI WGS metagenome assembly OFGP01 (sample SAMEA3504113, study PRJEB24116) | mouse gut metagenome | biome: mouse gut; feature: mouse-associated habitat; material: faeces | place: Denmark | collected 2011
TCGATTTCTGTTAAAATATCCATGAGGAAAGACCTGCCTTTGCTTAGTATTCGACACACTAAAGGCTACTGGTCTTTTCTTTTTTTGTAAATAAGTAAAATTGGTCTACAAAAAAAGATTTCCACGACCAGATGAATTATTCATCCAACCTATGAAAATCTTACACTAACGTTAATTAGTGCCTTATAAATCAACTTTATTTAACAATACTTACCTAAAAATGGTATAAATAAAGTAATTTAGTAAAGGAGGAACATCAATTGGAAAGTCCAAATACAGCATGGTTTAAGCGCCTTCCATTAAAAAATCTCACTTCTGTTAAACCAGTCAGCGGTGGTGATATTAATTTAGCATATCAAGCCACAACTACTGATGGAAATAGGTACTTTATAAAGGTTCAACCTAACCATTCACAAGATTATTTTAATCATGAAATTAATGGTCTCAAAGCTATCGGTAAGGTCATTAATACCCCGACCCCACTTTACCATGGTGAAATTGACGGGAGTGCCTATTTAATTTTAAACTGGCTTGATGAGACTTGGGGTAATCAAGCTGACCTGGGATTAGCCGTTGCCAAAATGCACCAACAGCATAATGATGAATTCGGCTTTATGGACAATCATCAAACCAAGGCCCTCGTAAAAAACAATTCTTGGAACTCAAGCTGGCTTGATTTTTATATTAATCAGCGACTAGATCCAGAAGTAAAAGTGGCAAGCCAACGCGGACGATGGAATAAATGGCGGCAAGAACATTACCAACAAATGGTTAATAAATTTACTGATTACTACCAACACCATGAAGTTATTCCTAGTCTTCTTCATGGTGATTTATGGGCCGGCAACTTCTTATTTGCTGGCGATCATAAACCATACTTAATCGATCCAGATGCATTATTTGGGGATCGTGAATTTGATTTAGCCATGACAACTGTTTTTGGCGGTTTCGATAATAGTTTTTACCAGGCATATAGCAGCGTCTTTCCATTTGACGACCAACTAGATGAACGTCTTTCATGGTATCGCTTCTATTATCTATGCATGCATTTAATATTATTTGGCGAAAGCTATGGTGGAGCAGTCGATCAAATTTTAAGTCAATACTAAAAAAGCAAAGAGACAATGGGGAAAATTCCCCAATGTCTCTTTACTTTTTAGCGTTCATAAATAATCGTTGTTGGACCATCATTTTCCAGATCAATTTTCATCATTGCGCCAAAATGTCCGGTCTCAACAGGAATACCAGTAGCAGCTAATTTTTGATTAAAAAGATCATATAACGGTTCAGCAATCTCAGGACTAGCCGCCTGTGAAAAACCAGGACGATTTCCATGCTTAGTATCAGCATAAAGGGTAAATTGGGAGACTGATAAAATCGCACCATTAACATCCCGCAGCCCCTTATTCATCTTACCGTTTTCATCTTCAAAAACACGAAGATTAGTAATTTTATGCACTAAGTAGTCTAATTTTTCTTCGGTATCATCTGGAGCAAAACCGACTAAGAGAAAATAGCCAAGGCCGATTTTACCAACAACTTCATCATTAATTGAAACTGCTGCATGATTTACTTTTTGTAAAACAACTCGCACAAGTGCCCTCCTATCGAATAATTCGTTTGACAACGTAAACATCTGGAATATTCTTTAAGCCATCCATGATCAGTTGCAACTGCCGTAAATTACGCACTCCGATAATCAAACTAATTGTTACCATCTTATTGTGGTCAACTTTTCCGTTAACTGAATTTAAGTAGCGGGTACTGTTATTTACTGAACGTAAAACATCATTTAATAAGCCATTACGATTGTATCCTTGAACTTCTAAGTCTGCATTATAGTTTGTTTTATCACCATTAGGATTTGCCCAATATACACTAACAATTCGTTCGCCATTCTTACGGGCGGCTTTAATATTCGGGCAATCATCCCGGTGAACTGACACTCCTCGTCCCTTAGTAATGTAGCCAGTAATAGCATCTCCAGGGATTGGACTACAGCAATGACTTAAACGAACAAGAAGATTGTCAACTCCTTCAACAATTACGCCCTCGCTCGATGCCTTAGCCTGTTTTTGCTTTTCACGTTCATTTGGCTTTTCAAGAGTCTGATGGTCTTCTAATACAGCTTTTTCTGCTGCTTGTTGGCGATCGCTTTCAACTTGTTGCCGGATATCAGCAGTAAAACGATTTCTAATACCCACGGGAGCCAAGTCACCAAAGCCTAGAGCCGCAAACATGTCGTCACTACTATTATAATGACTCTCCTGAGCAACTTCCTCACATTTTTCATCAGTCATCAATTCTGCTGGCGAGTATCCTGCTTCACGGAGTTCATTTTCAAGAAGTTGTTTTCCTTCTTCAATGTTCTTTTCCCGATCATGTGCACGGAAGAATTGGCGAATCTTATTACGAGCCCGCCGTGTTGAAACCAAATCAAACCAATCACGACTTGGACCAGCTGATGATGATGATGTCAAAATATCAACAATGTCACCATTTTTGATCTCATAGTCAAGGGGTACGATCCGTCCATTTACTTTAGCTCCAGTTGTATGATTACCAACTTCAGTATGAATTTGGTAAGCCATATCAAGTGGTCCAGATCCCTTAGGCATTTCAATTACGTCACCTTTAGGGGTAAATGCATAGACCTTATCAGTAAATATATCACTCTGAATCCCCTGCATAAATTCATCTGTGCCTTGACTTTCACTTCGTAATTCAAGGATTTCTTTGACGATATTTAGCTTTTGACTATCCTGAGTTTGTTGGATTCCATTAGTCTTACCTTCTTTGTATGCCCAGTGAGCAGCAACCCCATATTCAGCAATTTCATGCATCTTGTGAGTCCGTATCTGCACTTCTAATGGTCGTCCTTCTGGTCCAATAATTGTTGTATGCAAGGATTGGTACCCGTTAGTCTTAGGCATTGCAATATAATCCTTAAACCGTCCAGGCATTGGCTTCCAATTAGTATGGATAGCTCCAAGGGCAGCATAACAGTCACGAATTGAGTCAACGACAATTCGAACCGCGAGGAGGTCATAGATTTGGCTAAATTGCTTATGCTGAGTAACCATTTTACGGTAGACAGAATAAATATGCTTAGGCCGACCATAAATTTCAACATTCGGTCCTAAGTCCAAATCCGCAATCGCCTTTTTTATCAACTTAATTGACTCATCAATATAGTCAACCCGCTGATCGCGCCGTGAATTCATCAAATGGACAATCCGATAATATTGTTGTGGATTTAAGTATCGTAATGACAGGTCTTCTAGTTCCCACTTAATAGTACTGATACCCAAGCGATCTGCAATTGGAGCATAAATTTCAAGGGTTTCATTTGAGATGCGGCGCTGCTTATCAGGTCGCAAATGCTTAAGGGTGCGCATATTATGAAGCCGGTCCGCAAGCTTAACAATCATTACCCGAATATCCTTTGACATTGCAAGTAATAATTTACGATGAGTGGCAGCCATTTGTTCTTTATTTGATTTATAACGAATCTTACCGAGCTTTGTATCACCATCAACGATCATTGCAATAGTTGGCCCAAAGAGTTCTTTAATATCATCTAGGGTTGCTCCAGTATCTTCTACAATATCATGTAAATATCCTGCACAAACTGTTTCGGGATCCATATGAAGATTAGCAAGGATCCCCGCAACTTGGATAGGATGAATAATATATGGTTCCCCAGATTTACGTCGTTGGTCATGGTGAGCTACCTCGGCAAAATGATATGCTTTTTCAACTAAATCAACGTGTTCTTCATTCATATAAGAGCTAACTATCTTTTTAACATCTTCATGTGTCAATTCCTTTTCTTTTGACATCGGACGACCTCCTTTCAATTACTTTTGTTGACGCATTGCCCATGATAAGTACGCAAGCGCTAAGTAAGCAAGGGCAAAATAATAAGTATATCGGGGCATAAAGAAATACGCAGTTATCAAGTAAAGGATTGGAAAAATGAATAACTCGCCCCATTTTCGCTGGTGCTTATAAATCCAATAGCCTGACCAAATACTAAAAATACCATTAATAAGGATTAAGACAATTTCGACCATTGCTACCCGCGTAACAAATGGAAGCTTATCGACAACAAGCGTCAATACAATCCCAATTAAAATACTAGCTAGCCATAATGGTTTGTCTAAATGTTCCCATGCTTTTTTCATAAAATTCATTCTCTCTCAACACCTATATTCAGTTTTAAATCACCGATTAAAGCTGTTCTTTATTTTACCATAAGTAAGCCGGCTACATTATGACAATTCCATTGCATATGAAATAGCTGCCATGAAATATAAAGGCGCTGTTTCAGTCCGCAGAATTCGTGGTCCTAAACCTGCTGCTACCACGCCAGCTTCATTCATTTTAGCAATTTCATTTTCCGTCAATCCACCTTCTGGACCAAAAATGGCAAGGATCGAGTCTCCTGGTTTAAGACCATTAAACTGTTGCGCTAAAGCATTTGTTTCACCCTGTTTAGCTGATTCTTCCCAAGCAACTATCCGTTCAGTAGCGGGATATTTTGCTAATAACTGATCAAGATTTGCACTGTATTCAACCTGGGGAATCTTATTTCGATGGGATTGTTCCGCTGCTGATTCAGCTATTTTTTGCAGACGTTCGATCTTCCGTTTCTGCTTATTTCCCTGCCAGTGACTAATGGAACGAGCCGCATCGAAGAAGACAATTTTGTCTGCCCCCAATTCAGTTGCCTTTTGAACAATTAATTCTGGTTTCTCTTTAGTCTTTGGAAGTCCGCAGGCAAGTGTCACTGAAACTGGTAATTCACTATCAGCATCTAACTTCTGATTGATTTTTAATGTCGCCGTTGGTTCGGTAGCGCTAAGAGTTGCAAGATAAACACAGTGGTCAGCTAACACAAGTTCAACAGTTGTGCCAACCTCTGCGCGCATTACCTTTAACAAGTGGTGGGCTGCTTCAGACGGCAATGTTACTTCATCAGCTGGAGTTACATTAACAAAATAGCGTTGCATTTATTTCACCTCGGTTGGCTTGTGAGCAATCATTCCGTGCCAGTCCTTCATCTGCTGTTCATCGTCAATTACAAATCCTTGCTCTTGCAACTTTTGACGAATCAACGGAGCCTTATCATCGATAATTCCAGAAACAAGGAATTTGCCACCCGGCTTAAGATTTTCATATGCTTGAGGAATAAGAGGCACGATGATTTCCGCAAGAATATTAGCCACAATCAAATCTGCCTGGGTATGGATTCCGTCTAACAGGCTATTTACGCCAACCTTAACGTCTTTAGCGATCGGGTTTAGTGCAAGATTCTTTTTTGCTGAGTTGACCGCTACTTCGTCAATATCATAAGCATCAACTTTTCCTGCTCCTAAGTGCTTGGCAGCGATACTTAAAACACCAGAACCTGTCCCGACATCGATTACATATTCATTACCAACAATTGTTTTTTCAAGGGCTTCAAGCATTAAACGAGTAGTTGGGTGAGTCCCGGTACCAAAAGCCATTCCTGGGTCAAGAAAGATTAATTTTTCTTTAGAATCTGTTGGCTGATATTCTTCCCATTGCGGAACAATCGTTAACTGATCCGTTACTCTTAATGGGTGATAATACTTTTGCCAAACTGTTGCCCATTGTTGATTATCGACGGTCGCTGCCGAAACATCATTTTCTCCTGGATTCAAGCCGTACTCCCTTAATTTTGCTACTCGTTGATGGATAGTTGGCAATAGTTCAGGAACAAATACATTTTGGGGAAAATATCCAGATACTGCTGCGCCACTTTTTCGGTGGGGAATTGATGCTGGATCAATAAACTCACCGTGATCCCCATACTTTCCTTCATTCAAGTTTTCAAAATCAGCGGCATCCTCAATTTGAACGCCTTGTGCTCCCATATCTGTCAAAATATAGCTAACTGCTTCAACAGCCTCGCTAGAAGTTATTACCTTTATTGCTGTCCAATCCATCTCATGACCTCCTTAAATAATAAAATCGTGACCACAATAAAAGTAAATGGTCACGATAAATACCAACTTAATAAAGTTTAATCATTTTCATTGTCAACTTTACTAATATGTGGTCGTTCTTGTTCGCGTTTCTTTTCTTTTTCTAAATGATGACTCAAGTAATTGATTAAGTCGGATTCAGTCAAGAAAATGCGGGGATGATGTTGGTGGTGCAACCGAACATCGATCTCGTTAATTTTTAATCGTCCGGTCCAAGTATGGGAATAACGAACAATTACCCGATTATTTAGTCTGTGTTTGCCAAAGCGGAACACATATACGTGTTGGGGTGTCATCATTGGCCGAATGTACTCTTTTTTATACATTAAATCATTGTCGCGCATAAACTGCTTAGTTCGATTCAGAATGGTAACCACCTCCTCTATTATTACTGATCAATTTTAAATTAATCTCCCTAGATAGATATATTTTAGCACAGGTCACCAACGTTCCAAAGTTTAATCTATGTTTAAACTTTAATTTTAAAAAAACTGCTATACTATATTCAAAATACTTTAATGAAAGGTGATTACAATAGTGAGTCTCTTAATTGCTATTCTTATCTGCTGGTTGTTATGGAAGATTGGGATTTTAACAGTTAAGTTCATTGGTTTAATCCTTCTTATTCTATTAATCGGGACATTAATTCATGTTTTACTTTGGCCAGCAATCCTTTTAGCAGTCATTATCTTAGGAGCAGGCTTATTTACTAACTAATTTATCTATAAAATCATATAGTAATTTTTCTGCGGAATGTTATAATCATTACTGTGAGAGAAATCTCAAATAATGTATACATAAGATGAAAGGGAGACTGTTTATTATGTCTAAGAATCATCAAAAAGTTGTTCTTGTTGGTGACGGTGCTGTCGGTTCAAGTTACGCCTTCGCAATGGCTCAACAAGGAATTGCTGAAGAATTTGCTATTGTTGATATTATTAAGGAACGGACTGAAGGAGACGCAATGGACCTTGAAGACGCTACTGCCTTCACTGCTCCTAAGAACATCTACTCAGCAGATTACGACACTTGCAAAGATGCTGATTTAGTTGTTATTACTGCCGGTGCTCCACAAAAGCCTGGTGAAACTCGTCTTCAATTAGTTGATAAGAACTTGAAGATCATTAAGTCCGTTGTAGAACCAATCGTTAAGTCTGGCTTTGACGGAATCTTCTTAGTTGCAGCTAACCCAGTTGATATCCTTACCTATGCTGTTCAAAAGCTTTCTGGCTTCCCTAAGAACAAGGTTGTTGGTTCAGGTACTTCACTTGATTCCGCACGTCTTCGGGTTGCTCTCGGTAAGAAGCTTCATGTTGACCCTCGTGATGTTATTGCTAACATTATGGGTGAACACGGTGATTCCGAATTTGCTGCTTACTCAAGTGCTACTGTTGGTGGTAAGCCATTACTTGACATCGCTAAGGATGAAGGCATTTCAGAAGATGAATTACTTAAGATTGAAGATGAGGTTCGTAACAAGGCATACGAAATCATTAACCGCAAAGGTGCTACCTTCTATGGTGTTGCCACTGCTTTAATGCGAATTTCAAAGGCTATTCTTCGTGATGAAAATTCTGTTCTCCCTATCGGTGCCCCAATGAACGGTGAATACGGACTTAACGATCTTTACATCGGTACTCCAGCTGTTGTTAACGCTTCTGGTGTTGCAAAGGTTATTGAAGTTCCACTTAACGACCGTGAAAAGAAGGCTATGGCCGACTCTGCTAAGCAATTGGAAGAAGTTGCTAAGAACGGTATGGCAAAGTTACAAGGTAACAACTAAGCCATATTCATAAATAAACGATAGATTATCGTACCACTAAAAAACTCTCAGCGTTTAATAAACGTTGGGAGTTTTTTTAATGCCTAATTTAGATCATTTTTCAAGTCACGGGCAAAATCATTAAGAAAGTCTTCGATTAATTTATCCATTTAAGATGCACCTTTTCCCTAATATGTTCGAGGTTATCAATTATTAAGGAACATCAATGCCAAGTTCAGTCCCGATTTCGTTCATTTCTTGATAGGTCTTTTCATCAATCGTGACCCCTTTTTCTTTATTTTCTGCTAATAAACGGTACTCACGATCACCGGGTACCCAAATTTCTTTACCAGGAATATGTTCAAGCTGGCGAATCCGATCCAACATTGATGTGGCATCTTTCTTCAATACCTCTGGATCACCAAAGAATGCTGGATTAAGAACCATTACAAATTGGCTAAAATCATGTTTACCACTAACAGTATCGGCAGAGATAGAACCTTGGGCTAAAATACCCGTCAATAATTCAATTACAATCGAGTTTCCCATCCCCTTATAATTAGAATTTTCCTCATCATTTCCACCAAGAGTGAGAACTCCTCCACCTTTTTGTTCCCCTTCAGTAAAGGCCGCGGTGGCAAGAATATCTTCTGCCTCTTGCGCATCAGTTACTACCTGCCGATCTTTATCAACTGCCCATTCACCTGGCAACGGTTCGCCTTTTTTAGCATGAACTTGAATTTTTCCACCGGAAACAACACAAGTAGCACCATCAAACATAAATGGATGTGGAGAAGCAGGAAAGCCAAACGCAAAGGCATTGGACCCAAGAAAAGCCTGAGTAGCATTAGTTGGGACTACCAAGGGACGAGTGTTAGTAAGGGCAACTCCTACCAATCCAGCTTCTAACGCTAATCTTGTATAGTAACCAGCAGTGCCAAAGTGATTAGAATTGCGAATAACAGCAATTGCTACCCCTGTTTTCTTAGCCTTTTCAATTATTTTTTGAGTCGCTAAAACCGTTGCGAGCTGTCCCATATTTTGGTTAGCATCAACGAGGACGGATCCTGGTAACTCACGAATAATTTTGGCCTTATTTTGAGGAATAATCGTTCCCTCTTTAATCATCCGGCTATACCATGCTAATCGTTGAATTCCATGAGATGAGATCCCACGCAAATCCGCATCAACTAAAGTGTCTGCTAATAATTGACTGTCATTTTGGTTAAATCCCAATTTTGTAAAAACTTCTACTAGATAATGTCGTTCATCGGTTGCTTGAATTCTCATTTTCATCCTTCTCTCATTTTATATTAATTATATTTTAATAACAAAGAGAAAAATGTCAATATTCAAAGTCGCTTAAAGGTTGGGATCCATCTTAAATGACATCTTTGAAAGCTCACAACCTTCAGTTAATAATTCAAAGAAGAGTGCCTTTGTTCGTTCATTATAATGGGAAGCTATTTCATGATTTTGCTCCGTTAGATAATCAGTTAGTGCCTGACCTTCAAGACTAGCTGCTTCTTTATCAACCTGCGCAATTTTACGGCGTGCCCATTCATTTAATTCTTTTTGGTAGTCTTCATCTTTTTCCATAAATTCCTGATAGTGACTTTCAACAACTTCTGCTAAGGCTTCATTTAGCCAGAATGCAGATTCTAAGTTCATTTTTTTAGGAACGTTCCGATATGATTCATCAGTATCGTCAGCATTAGCAAAAAATGGAACATAAGGGTTAAAGGCTGGGACCCCTAATTCAATCCAATGAATACTTGTTTTATATTTATTCAGATTGCGCACTTCTAAAATATGTGATTGAGCAGTCCGTGATAAAGAAATAGCTCGGTAAGTCTTGCGTTCAGGAGCATCCCCCATTGGATCATAAGGTGTCTCGTTAAAATGCGATTTTAAAACATACTGGATATCTTCATTAGCAATCTTAAATTCAGCCTTACGAATAAATGGCATTTCAGAATCTTCGGGACGTTGGCCTAAAGAAGCATTAGGACTAAGGTAACGTTGAGCAAACCAGGTCCGCGGTGTATTGTAGTGACGGTCTTTTTGTGTACTAGTACCAAAAATATGGCGGAAATCCCACCGGTCATGGTCAGGGTTTAATTGGTGTTCTTCAACAAACTCTTGAATTCCATCGGCCCACATATAATTGTCAGGATCGTCAAAATCAATATCTTCAATCGCTACCTGGTTAGGAGTAACAGCATAACAATCATCAGGAATGCGAACTGCAACCCATTGGTGACCAGTTACTACTTCCATATACCAAATCTCATCTGCATCTGCAAATTGCATTCCGTTTCCCTCGGCAGAGCCCAATTCAGCAATTAATTTTCCAGTATATTCAACTCCTTCACGGGCAGAATGAATATACGGTAATACTAAAGTACAAAGCGAGTCTTCTGCCAGGCCGTTTTTTACGTATGGATCATATGCTAACACCCGATCGTTTGCATAAACACTCTCAGTAAAGGAAGCTGCCACATTTGCTTCATTAATTCCGTCTTCTTCATTAGGTCCGGCTGTTTGATCAAGAGTAGGCGTAGAGGTATAACGCATTCCCTCTTCTGGCAAGGCTATAGTTACTTTATTGTAAGGTGATACATAGGTTTCGTGGCGTCCTTTTACTGCCGGTTTTACTAAAAATTGCTTAGGTTCAATTGCTTTTACGCGATCTTCATTACGAGCAATATAATTAGCACCGTCGAGAGAAGCCTTCTTACCGACCATGATTGATGTACAAGCATCTTTATTTTGCATATTTATTCCCTCCTCAAATAATAACGATTACATTATCTATGATACGCTAATTTGGTGAGGTTTGCAGGACTACGAGAATAAATAAAAGGCCCACCTATTTAACTCTTAAGCAAATAGTGGGCAAAACACTTTTATTGGTCTACTTTGTGAAATTCAGCAAGTTAGAAACGCCTTTACATCAATATTTACTTTTCATCCAATTGCTCATCGGTCTTCAAAACGGCCATAAAGGCGGCTTATCTAATGGTTTTATTTTAACGTTTCTTACAACACTTAAAAACAGCTCATAAGCTTTGGTATATATGGACTTATGGGCTGTTAACATCTTTATGATTGCTTATGATATTTTATGATTTTTCAGCAACATTTTGTTTATGTGGGCATTTCGTGGGCAATACTTTACAAAGTTAAAATTAAATCAGAATTATTTTCTAGTTTAATTAGAGATAATTTGCTTTGAGAAGCAGGATGTATAGGTCTAACTTTAACCTTAGGGTTCAAAAAATAAATCTTATCCCTATAACTATCTAGTACCGGTCTTATTCTGTTTTCAAATGACTCTTGAAATTTTTTTCGAGTGTCTTTATGTTCCTTATTAAAATATGAGTTCATTCCACTGCCCCAACACGGAATAATTATATCAACATCTCCACACAGTTCCTTAATATTATTGAAATTGTCTTTTAAAACTAATTTCCTTCCATCATAAGCTTCTTTTTCTTTTTTTGTCCTAAAGGGAATCAAATCTGCAACTATCATTTCCTTTAATCCCATACTTTTCAAGGTATCATTTTTACTAAAAAGTTCAAAAATAGATATTAATAAATTTCGTCTTGTGGTATCAAAGTTTTCAAATCGTTCTCTTACCTTTATCTTATCCTTATTTTTATTTTTTCCTGTTACTTCTTTAGTCTTTGACTTTGATAGATATTCCCACTTTTTATTATAAGAAATTTGGGAATCACTATTATTTAAGAATTCTTTATATTTTTTTAATTCTTTTTTATTACGTTCTTCTCTACGTTTGACATTGTCTGCCCAATCATCTCCATCTTCTTCTGTACTATTAATACTGGGATTAAACGCAATAGCTAACACCTTTTTCCCAGTTAAAGCAACTTTAATAATGGATTCCGCAATTTTAGGTGACCTAGTTTCATAAGTCTGAATTAGGTTATCATTCAGATCTAATTCATCAGGACAAAAGCATTCCTCATCAATAGTTATATCGCTATTGGTGACTAAATTTTCCTGAATAGTCTTAGAAATAGTATATGCTTGTGAAAAGAATTTATCTTGAGTTATATCCATAAGTCAATTCACTCCTCCCATATTTTTTATAAGTATATCATTTTAATAATTTATCTATTCTAATTTTTATAAAAATCAAGTAAAAGCCCTAATGGATGTTACAAAAAATGCAACAACCACTAGGGCCTATCTTAAATCTGAATCGTTTGACCCACATAAATTACGTTAGGATTTACAATTCCATTTTTCTGAGCTAGCGCTTGCAAGGTCTTGCCAAACTTAGCTGCAATTCCGCTTAGGGTGTCCCCTGCTTGAACGGTGTAAGCATTGGATTGTCCGCTGCTGGCTAAGTAGAGTTTTTGGCCAACGTAGATCACATTCGGATTAGTAATGTGATTACGGCTTACAAGATCAGAGACAGTGGTACCGAATTTAGCGGCGATTCCGGATAATGTATCACCTGATTGAACAAAGTAAGTATTTTCGTTCGATGCTTTTCCAGTGACTTTGAGGACTTGGCCGGCATTGATCTGGTTTGGATTTCCAATGCCATTGATTGCTGCTAAGTTCTGGTAAGTAGTTTCGTACTTTTCCGCAATTCCACTGAGTGTATCACCTGGTTGGACAATGTAGGTTCCGCTTGCTGGATGGCCGACGTGTTGCACCGGCTTAGGTTCTGGAATAACAACTTGCGGAACATTGCCTGATACTGAACCGGTCGTAAAGGCGCCATCAAAGTCATAACTGGTATCAATTCCCATGATGCTATGATCAGAATATTGCCAAGCGCTTGCATTATCAATCCCTAGTTCAGTAACCCCATAACCGGCAATCCAAATCTTCCGGGAATCAAAGCCATGTGAATTAAGAATGCCACCAGTGAAGAAGGACTTCATGGAGTAAATTCCAGTATTCTTGTAACCGAGAGCTTCTACTTCTTGAAGGAAAGCTAAGGATGCTGATTGATAATCTGCTGCTGAATGAACTTCCGCATCATCAATCATCAAAGTATCGTCATACATACCGAACTGCTTAGCGATCTTAACGAAGAATCGCGCTTCATTTTGTGCATCAGCTACTGATGTATAGCGAGCAAAGTGGTAACAGGATACGCACAAGCCAACTGCCAAGGCATTACGAATTTGAGCAGCTGCACGTGGATTAACGTAAGCCGAACCATCTTCAGACCCTTCCGTTAACTTAACAACGACCCCTAATGCACCCTGATTTTTAGCAGCTTGGAAAAAGGCAACAGTATCTGGTTGGTAACTTGAAACATCGATAAATTGATTACGCATATTATTTTTCCCCTTTCATTGGATCGATTGCTGGTGCTTGGCCGGCTGGAATAGTGGCAGTTTTAGTCGATTGTGCTTGTTGCGATGTCGGATCAACGGTTGGTGTCAATGCAGACTTTTCATAAGCTGATTGGACAAGGGTCTCGATGGCGTTAAGGTCGATATTCTTGATACCCTGCTTTTGAAGTGCCTGTTGGACAATATCAGTAGCTTGGCGGAACTTTTCATGACCGGCCATGTCTTTGCCGACTAAAGAAGCTACCGCGTTATCTGCAAGTTGGGCCGCACAAGACCAAGCAGCACGGGAGGTTTCGGTCTTGGTATGGATGACTTTGGCATGAATAAACGTCTGACTCTGTTTTAAGGCAAAATAAAAGACCGCTGAAATAACGGCCGTTAGAATATAGGTTGGAATTGCATTAATGATTGTGCTCATGTTGTTTCTCTTCTTTCTCTAAATAATCCTTGCTTAACTTGTAAATATGATCCTTTACCCACGATGGTAGCGGTAGTCCCATTTGTCCCCAATTTTCTACAATGGAGACTAAATAAAATAGGAAAAAGAAAAAGACAAGCGAGTCGCCTGCCTGTCCTAATCCGCATAATTCTAGCATTGGATAAACGGTTAATGTCAAAATAATTACGGCTGCATGTTTCAAAAGTCCTGCCGTTCCTTTACTGGAAGTTGTACGGTGCGTAATGATACTTTTGAAAAATCCAGTCACAATATCAATCACAATCGCCCATACTAACCATTCTATCAGCATGTTATCAATCATGCTGGCAAAATATTGAATGTATAGAATATGCTGGGGCGGTTGTGCGAGTAATATGTGCATTGTGGATGTGTCACACTCCTTTTGAGAGGAAAAAACGCCTTAGATAAAGTGTTTAATTAGTTATCTTTAATTTAACAAAACAGTATTATCTCACCATTTTGTTCGTGCTATTTTATACGGTATTCCCCGAAGAAACCAAGCTTGTCCTTCACTACTCAGACCACCTTTTAATGAAATATCAATACGATGGATTTTTCTAGATCCGTCTGGCTTAAAACGCTTGATTAATTCCTGAATAGGAATTGTATATTCCTTAACTTCATAAGGATTTAATGTGTACCAACTATAATCGAATCCCTCTGTCTTTTGTAAGTTATTTTCTTCGTAATTATAAAGAGAATCACGTCTTGAAATAATCCTTACAATACTTTTTTTATCGGTTGGTCTAATTCCTTTAACTCGAAAACTAACAGCATGACTGCCAACATTTTCAACAGTAATTCTTAGCACTGAATTATTTTCTTCATCAAAACCATACTCATTGTCAATTCGTATACTATGCTTGTTTTTTATATATTTCGGAATTAAAGAATGTAAAATATTTTTAACTGCTGTCGATAAATCAATTGATATTAAATTCAAAGTGAATTCCCCTTTCAGAGTAATTTCTCACTTTAAGTATAAAGACAGTATTTGAACTTTTGCAAGAAGTAGAGGAAATCACTTTTTAGTAAAGTTAAACCGGTTATCCTTACATACCGATTATTTATAAAATGACTATATTTAATCGTAAATTATATTATTTAAAAGAAATTATTAAGATGCCTGAAATGAAGAATGCTAACATTTGAATGAATAGTATTTTTTGCATTGGTAGCAATTTCTTATACTTCTTTAGCATATTAATCCTTCAAATAATAGCCGCCCATAATAAAAGCCTCGCTCCTTTGAGTGAGGCTTTTATTATGTATTATGTATTTCTAAGGCGACATAATTATTGCTTTGCTCATATTTTTCCAGTCTTATAGAGCAAATTAACTAGCGCTGGAATAGCTAGAAGCAATGAACAAACATTTATTAAACTACTTGTGTTTGAGCTACCGTATCATAGTCTTGACCAGTGATTTGTTTATATTCGTCTTTAGTAATCCAACCAGTAAGAACCCCATTTCGTTCATCTTGAACGGTAAAAAGTCCCATTTCGTACCAGTCCTTGAATTGTTGAAACATTACGCATCCGCCCCTTTCAATTGTAAAGCCATCAATTGCTTAGTCAGTGTAGCCATCACTGTGGTCTGTTGCTGATTAGCCAATTGTAAAATCATTATTTTTTTAGTTAAATTAGCAATCAGTTCTTGCTTCGAATTATCATTAGTTGGTTCTGACATCACTTCGCCAGTCCATTCATCTGTGTCCGGGTTATATTTAGCTAGATATAAGCCTTGCCTAGGTTGAGTAAAAGTTTCATTAACTTGCAGCGCATAGTCATCATTGACAATCTTAGTTGCCGATGGAACAAAACCAAAATCACCATCGTATCGATATACTGCTTTCATATTATACCTCCTTCCAAGGATAGAAATACTTGCCATTGTACTGTGTCCCATTATGAAATGCCCGATAGTATGTTTTTCCGTTTCCTGGAGAACTAAACCGCTGAAAACCGGAATTATCGTTTCTCTTAGTATATGTTTCTAGAAAAAATCCACTGCCTTCACCGCTTGGCAAATTCGTAAAGCTTCCACCAACGCGTCCATAGTACATGAAGTGCCCATCGGCAGTTAGGTCGTTAAGATTTCCACCCGCAAAGCTGTTAATTTCATCGCTAATTGGTGGGACATTAGTATAGTTACTAATCTGTGTATCAATCAGACTAAAACTTCCGCTTTCAAGATTACTAAATTTCACGTTCATTCCTCGTGGTACACTTGTCAGATTACCGTGAATCAAATGGATTCCCTTTCCTGTTGAATCACTCCCTTCATAGTAGAAGAGAACTGGTTCTGGATAACCAGAATTAGAGTTATAGTAATCTGAATTGAAGTAATTGAACAAGCCGCTAATATAGGCATTGGTGTCGGAAAGGAAGGTCATTCCCTTTGCACAAGTATCAAGATAGATGTGTGAGAAATAATTATAATCCGTTGCCGCCCTCCCGAAGGCAATCCCAATCGTTTTTCCAGTGATTGTCGGTGCTACTGACCATGGGTGGAAATAATCGACAAAGTTATTCCCAGATCCGTTAAAGACCATTCCTGTCTGAATTTCAACAGTTTGAATGTTACTAAGATAGTTATCCCAGCACATGGTCAAACGGATCCCAATTGTTTCTGTTGGGATTTGATCTTGCTTGCCGTTAAAACGATTGCTGATGACGACATTAATAGCCGTAATGTTTGCATGATTACTAACATCAATGCCAACAGCTCCTGCTGGCAATTTACCCACTTTAATTTGATTGAGGCGGGTTTCACCACCCGTCTGTACTATACCTGCATGTGCGATGTTATTAAGATTAATATAGTCTTTCTGACTAATCCCATTACTGGCAAAACAAACAGTTCCAGCGGTTACGGCAATTAGACTATCCATCTCTTTGGTAGCCTTTATCGAGCCAGTAGTAAAAACTAAATTAATTGTATCTTTAATCTTCAATTGCTGATTAGTTGAGTAATCACGATCAATTGCCAACGTCTTACCGTAGTTATCATCGATTGCCCGTTGTAATCCCGCACCATCATCACGACCATCGCCAACAGCTCCATATAGCGACGGAGTCTTAGCAATTGCTAAAGTTCCCCAATTAATTCCGCCATCAATAGATTGATTGATTCCATTCTTAAAAATAGCAAAGCCAGCTTTATCGGAGGTAATTGTTTGATCCCCAATCCTATGAATTACCGAATCATCTGGAGCAAGTCCTTTGATCTGATCGTTGATCTTAGTTAGCTCTGGCTTCCTAGCGAGATCATCAAGGTCATCTTTGGTTACAATCTGCTTCCCGTTGATAAATTGTTGCTTAGTAAAGTCATAAGACTTATTAACATCAACTTCGCCATCATCACCTTTGTCACCTTTAATAGCTTTATTGTGGGCGATATCTTCCAGCTTAGCGGTAAGAGTATCTTCTAACTGCTGAAGGGTAATAGTTGAGATGTTCCCGCTAAGCATGGCCGTATTTTCTTTAATAGTTAGCGTTAAGAAACCATCAGATGGATACAGAGCAGTTCCTTGATCGTTTTGGACCCACAATTCGGCTTGATAAACTCCCGTTGGCATATCCGCCATATCTTTTGAATTGAATACCGCGAGATCAGAGTTAGCCTGTTGCGTCACCGGAATCTTCTTAATGAATGTTACATCTTGTTTAATGCTTAACCACAATTTTTCAGAGGATGAAAATATTCGGGGAACCTGATTATCAAAAGCAAGTAATGTCACTTGATTAGCAGTGTCATCGATCTTGAAAGAATCAAGTCCTTCTTGAATCTTAAGCGTCCGCTCAACTGGCTCATAAGCATACTGTCCTTCCAAGTTCTTTCCTCCTTTCCGTTAGTTGACTGTGTAAGTCATATCATAGTACATCCAGCCTGACATTGTTGTATCGATCCCAGAGTGAACATATAGCGACAAAATATTATTGGCAATCCCGCAAGTCCCTTGGAAGATATCTTTACCACCAGATTGAATTGAAGCAATATTGGATACCCGACCACCATCTGCTGGCGAAATCGTTGAAGGTAGTGACATTACTTGAATCGATGAATCCTTAGAAAGTTTTGGTGTGCTTACCCGCAAATGTAGAGTACATTCTTTCAAGCCAGACGGAAATTTGTGTATTCGATACCAAATATCTGGAGCGCCTCCATCAGTTGAAGCAAAGCCGTTCAGTAATGTCAATCCAGTAGCTGATTGAGTGTAGCTATCTTTTAATGCGTCAATTCCGGATCCGCTTAGCGGGCCATCAAAAATGTTCTTCCCAGTAAATTCATTATCAGCCCCAAGTGTTGCCACCGCCTGTTTTTGAATCAACTCCGAGTAACCGCTTATTTGCCCTTGAAGTAGCTTTTGACTCGCTTGGAGATTTGTCAAAAGAATATTCAATGGCTGAATACTATCTGAAACCTTGGCTGTTAGTTTCTCTACAGTTTGAATATAATCTTGTGATTGCCCGATTGTCATTGCAACATGATTCTCATAGACCTTGAACCCGATTGGAATTGTGGTTACATTATCAGGATTATCATGATTAGAGAATGCAAAAAACGCTTCCTGATAAGTCCCCGCTGCTTGATAGAATTCTTGTGGAATCGTTAATGCAAAGCGACCACCCGTTGGGCTAATTACATCAGCGGTTACGGCAACCTTGATCTTCCCTTGAGCATCTTTACCGCAAAGACTAATATCTTGATTTGAAATGTCGCGAGGCACAATCCCATCAAGTACTGCATAGTAATTACGACGACCTGCATCGCCTTGACGGCCATTCAATTCATCAATCCAAAGAACTGAATTGCCTTGTAGTTCTGTGTTGATGACGACATATTTACCTCGCTTACCGACGGGCACATACGTACGTCCTAAAAAATCAGTTTCCATTCTCTTCGCCCCTATTCTGGATAGTCTTCAATGCCGTTCTTTTTCAAGATTCTTTTTATGTTTTCAATGTCAGCTAATAACGGCTCAATCTTTTGAAAATTACTCTCAATTACCTTGCGTGCCTCTCTATCCGAGATCGGCAGCTTTGTCTCTAATTCCATTTACTCCCCCACTTTCTTCCTATTAATATTTCCATCATCCCCTACCGTGATCTCATAGATCGTGCCGTTAGGAGACTTTAATTTGATTGCATCATGCACAATTTCAGTCACTTGGTTCAAAGTTTCCTGATCGTGACCATCGATATATGCATGAACTTGTTGATAATTTTGTTGTGATTCGTTAGCAACTTTCTTCAATCCTTTTGCCAAATAATCAATCCAATCCCAGACATCCATCATCAGTCACCCCGCATATTCCTTGAGCCAAGTAAAAAGCTTCTTGTCACCGCCAATTTGGTTGGCTTGACTAGAAGCTTCAATACTTTTTTGTGCGTCTTGTCGAACAGAATTAATAGCATCAGTCAACGCAACTTGGCGTGAGTGCTGATAATCTAAGATATTTTGCGAATTGCTATTAAGCGTGACGGAAGTTGAATTGGTAGCACTATATGGATACCAGTTAAAGCCAACCACTGCTTCATTAGTACAGATTGATTGTTCTTTAACCATGATATGGATCATGTCACCAGCAATCGGCTTAAAGTTCGAATAAGTCGTAACTTCTAATGATAATGCTGGGTCTGGTTGAATTTTCGTCTTAGCATAATCAGACATCGCATTTTTATCACTAAACCGACCATCTTCAATCGGTTCAGCCGGATATTCGCCGTACTTCTTAATTGATTCCTCATCACGATACATAAAAGGAGCAAAATAATAATACTCGCTAGATGTCGATGAAGAACTTTCCGAAGTCGTATCGCCACCACTATCGCTATCACCAGCGACAATTGAAGCCATTTGATCATTACGTTCCCACCAAGTTGGCGGATACGAATCAATCGCCTGGGTCATACACGATTGACCTGGGCGCGGTTCATAAATCATCGTGCTGTTATTCAACGCCATACAGATGTGATATGAACCTCCAGGAGACCCATAAAAGCCCATGTCACCAGTCTGCACTTGCGACCGATCGATTTGTTTACCATATGGCTCCATTGCAACTGTGTAAGCCGGGATATTAATACCCATATCTTTGTAAACTTGACTTACAAAAGAAGAACAATCCATTCCACTGCGAGGATTACCGCCACGAGCACCACCGGCTCCTCCCCACACATAAGGAACACCGAGGTACTGTTTGGCATCATTAACAACCTTATCGGCACCAGCACCACCAGAACCATGACTATCATCGCCACTAGTCGAAGTATCTACTTGAGTTTCAATCGAATACTTTCCACCGATACACATAACTTCATTGATGAGACTAGTCGAATCAAACGTCCACTTAAATTCAGTGGTGTTGTATTCATAGTCAAGGCGGTTGCCATAGTCTTTGTAGAATTGATCTTGTGCATACACCCGAATATTTTTATTATCCGGATAAACAATTGCGTTTGGCCACGCTTTAGTAATCTTACTTAACATATCAGTTCCGCTACCATCAGCAAGCTCTTCAATTCGAGCAGTGGGAAAATCACCAATTACCTGGTAAGTAAAGCCAAGATTATTACCATCAATCCAATGCTTTAAGACATCTTCAATATGATAGGTAACTTGGTTTTCATCTTCGGAATCCGACTTAGTTTCATCTGTTTTAGTAACAGTAGTTTTGGTTGTGGTGTTTCCATTAGTAGTAGTTGTAACGTTCTTTTGAGCATTTGGATCAGTATCATCGCTATCATCTCCAGAATCATTTCCAGAGTCGGAATCATTGTCCGTTTGCGTGCTTCCGTAGACTTTAACATCAGTTTGTTTATCCGCATCGGCTGGATCAATATAGGTCTTATACTTTCGTAACCGGGCAATTTCAAAGTAAATATGGGTGGCAACAATATCAATCGAGTCTACCCCACCATTAGCATCCGGTTCAGCCTGTTTAATGATGTACTCTTGACCATCAAAGAAGATTGAGGCTTGACTATCCAACATTGAATAGGCAAACGAGTGGTCATTATGAGCCGTAAATTGCAGACTCCAGGTGGAATTGGCTTCCCAATCAATGTAGAAAGAATCTGGATCAATACAGTTAAGAGGCTCGGTTTCGGTGCGTCCAACGCCTCTGACTTTGACCTTATTATCGATATCCATTAAATATAAACAAATGGAAAACTAAAAGTAATATCAACACTGTCCGCACCATCAACAATGAAGTTATTCCATTCAGTGGCTAATCTGATTGTTCCATAATCAGAATTAGCGCTAGCCGGATTTCCATTTAGCGTTGTGAAAATTCCATCTAGAACAATTGTCTCTTGTCCATTTGATGGTTTTTTATAAGTCCATTCAGTATCAGTAGTAGTATTCGTAAGCTTAAATGATTTGCCACTAAATTTCACAATGATTTTAAGATCAGATTTATACTTCCACGGATCAATTGGCACGTCACTAGCGTTGTAAACCTTAAATTGATTCGTAGTGAAATGATAATTGTACTGATCATCGTTCATATAAAGATTCATACCAAACTGTACACCATCTAAATCATTACTATAAGTTCCATCACTTCGATAGAGAGAATAGCGAAACCCGGATGGATTGTCGAAGTTCATACTAAAAGTAGCAAAGTGAGAACCATTTTGGTCCGGCTTAATCTCTGGAAGATTTGGGTAAACAAAACGGACGATCGCTGATTCAACGTCCGTCCGCATTCTAATAAGTTGTCGTGATGTAAAAAGTCGATAAAATTGATGTTTGGCTAATTTATAGTCCTCCCAGTCTGTAAAGTAGATGCAGAAGTTAGCAACTACTTGATACCGAGAAAAAGTTGTGTACTGAAGTTTACTACCATCTAAACCAGGTATTTCTTGATAGGTATTAGCAAGAGCAGGTGTTGAATCATCCCCAAGAAAAGTTAATCCTTGGACTTTATCCTCAATATTAAATTCATCCTGGTCACCAATCTTCAGATACAATTCTGGGTTACTTACATTCAAATTTTATCACCTCTTATAACTCATAAAATCATTTAACCGTTGATCTTTAGCCATTGTAGTATAAGCACTTAACCGATTGGCTTTCATTCCAAATTTATTTCCGGAATTAACAGTAGCATCAATTTGCTGGTGACCAACCTGAACAAGTTGCTGTACTCCGCTAATTAGTTGATCTAATTTCGATTCTAACGACATGAATTCTTTACGACTGATAGATTGGTCATCTCGTGTTGGCTGAGCGTTAGGTTCTTCACCTCTAAAACGTGCAATAACCTCACCAAGTAATTGATAAGCGCGAGACCTTTTATTAATATCTGTCGGAATAACATATTCTGGTTTATTCTGTTCCGCAATCCGAATGAATTGTTCAGTATCAATTCGGCCACCATTCGCATATCCATGGCCTTGGCCAAGAAAAGAAAGACTATCTCCATAACGTTTACGAGCATAGTTCAGTCCTGCAAGCAAGTTATCAAATCCATTCCAAATATTTCCATGGCCCGGAAGTTTATTAGCAGCGAATGTTCCTGGCTTAACTTGCATAAGCCCCATTGCGTGACCATCAGCCAAGCCATCGGTTCCACCCATTGCTTTCGGGTTACCTCCGGATTCAGTTTGAATTTGACGAAGCACTTTGCCAACAAGACTGCTTGAAAGATGCAACATCGTTAAAGCCTTAATAACATATGGTCTCCAACGTTCTACCCCAGAGCCACCGGGATCAGCAAGTTCTTCAAATTGCTTCTTAATCCAATTTCCTGCTTGTTTGGCTACATATGCAGGTACACTGGTAATTAAATTAGTAGCAAATTTAATTGGTGTTGAGACCTTAATAAACTTCTTGAAGACGTCTTCGAGCGCTTGTACCGGATGTTCAATGACTTTATCTATAAAGTCGCCTGCATCTGCTGCTCCTTTCTCAAGGCTATCAAAGAAACTTCCAACTCCATTAGCAAACCTAGGCAATCCAATAGCAGACATAAACTTATGACTATCCTCACCATTTAAGATTGACATCCCCTTCGGTAAGAAAGTAATAAAGTTCCTTTTATTAGGGAAAGCACCTATTTGACCCTTGTAAGAATACAATTCACGCCAATGTGATCCTGCTCCATCATTGACCATTCCAATGGTTGACTTCTTTAATCCATCCGGGTTGCCAGCAGTACCAGTAGCAAAAGTAGGGATAGCAGCGGACCAGGATCCACCAAGTTTACTAGCGCCAATCTTATCTAATACCCAATTAATACCGCTTTGGATATCATCAATCAACGTCTTAAATGGTTTCAAAACACCATTGGCTAAGTCTGCCATTGCTGCACCGGCTTTTTTCTTACCGTTGGAAATAGCATCCCCGATTTGAGACATATGATCTTTCCACGAATCAACAACTTTGCCTAGCCAACCACCAGTCTTTTTATTGATTGCACTATACATATCTTCAAAGATATCTTTATTTGCTCTTGATTGATCTTTTGCTAGACGACCTGTATCATCTTTTAATTGTGACCAGTGTCCAGTAACAAGGTCGTGCCAAGCCCTAGTACGATCTTGAATAACCTTATACATGCTTTGAAATGTTTTTGGATGTTGCCTGTACATATTTTGAATAACTCGTGATGTTGACCTATTCATATTGCTATACCAGCGACTGACCTTGTTAACACCCGCACGTGTACTAGACTCCATAGTCTTCCAGCCACGTGAAGCTGACTTACGAACATTATTCCAGTACTGCTGGTTGCGTTTCTCGTTTTGACGTTGTTCCTTATCACGATTACGCCAATAAGACTTCCAATTTCTGGATAAACTATTGGTAAAGTTACGCCAATTCTTTTCGGCCTGCTTATTCGCTTTTGCCTGTTCACGATTGGATTGTTCCTGGCTCTTGCTGATCTGTTTGAATGTATTTTTGAAAAAACTTCCTACTTTTTTCAATCCACTCTTTGCAAACTTAGCAATCCCGTTAATAAATTTTCTGAATTGTTTATTAGTGTCATATAAATGCTTTAATTCAATTATTAATGCAGCAATAGCAGAAATAACTAAAATAATTACATTACTTTTCATGGCGAGATTAAGCATTTTTTGATTTAGGGCAGCAATCTCTGCAGCACTAGACAATCCTTTATAAACAGCGATTCCTTTCCCTAAAGTCATGTAGAAAGATGTTACCAACCTTGCAGTTTTAGTAAATGCAAAAGCAGCGACCATTGTCTTAGCAAAAACTTTAACGGCTGTTTGATGCTTACCCATGAAGGCAATGGTTTTAGATAACAAGCTCAATACTCCGGATAATGCTTTACTTATACTATTAGCATAACGTTGCATAGATTTGTCAGATGTAACTTGAACTAAAGCATCTTTAGCAGACTTACTCATCTTAAAGGACGACTTCTGAACATCCCCTGATAGCTTTGAAAGGCGAGATTTAAGATACATGGACATTCCCATGTAACTTGTCATTGCTTCAGATTGTCCAGTCTTATATTTCTTTCCCAAATAATCCATGGCTTTGACAAAATCATCAGCAGTTAATTTGCCTTGCTGGGAAAGTTCTTGTAACTGTTTCATCGATTTTCCAGTTGCTTTTTGAATTGCTTCTCCAAACATCGGAAAACGATTGATCATAACATTCATATCTTCTTGACTTGCTTTACCACCAGCAACAATCTTTGCATACTGTTCACCTGCTTCTGCAATCTGAGCATTCGTCATATGCATTGTTGAGCCTAAACGTACAAAGTCATTAGTCCACTGTTTAGTATGTTTAACATTACTATCTACATGGTAAAAGCTTTGAGCCATTTTATTAATCGTTTCTGCGGAATATATAGAATGCTGAGAAAGATTATTAATAAAGCCAATTAACTGTTTTCCATCACGAGGTGCTTCAGTTGTTAAAGATTTCCATACAGTACGCATAGTATCTTGTTCTTTATTATATTCACGACCAGCTTCAATCAATCCATGCATATTGCTTGTCATAGCCATAATCGCATTAGATGCAAGATTGGATACAAAAACACCTGCGAATGATGTTTTTAATGTTTCCCTTAACGATTTGGTTTCACGATTTGTTAATTCTTCTGCATTTTTTATGCCAAGAATTTTGTTTCTAGCAGATGCAAAGAAACCGGATCCTAAAGTATCTTTACGAATTAGCGAAGCATGCAAGTCGTCAGTTCTAGTTTTCAATTCAGAAATTTGCGATTTTGTTTTCCCAATCGACGCACTAGTCTCATCTAATCTCACTTTTTGTTTTCTATATGCTTCACTATTCTTTCCTTGTGTTTTTTCGAGCTGATCTAACTCTTTCTTTTGAAGTTCATATTGTTTGGAAAGATTTTTCAAGCCAGTACTTAAGCCTTTAATTTCTGCATCATTAGCTTTAAGTTCTTTACCATTCAAACGCAAATTATTTGCATATGCTCGTGAAGACTCCTGGGCTCTTCGAAAACTAGTTTGTAATTCAGCTAAACCCGAAGTTTGATACTTTAATGTACTGTTAGCCCGATTAACTTGTACCTCATACGAAGCTAATTGTTTACTAGCTTGAGAGATATCTTTATCTAATTTCAGCCATGTTTCTAATTGATCCTTATTAGATAAGTTCAAACCTTCCTGACGACTTTTTAATTCAGAAATTTTAGCCTTTTGAAGTTCTATTACTTCATTTAATCCAGAAATGCGCGCCTTAGCAGCTTCAGCATACTGCCCTGAATTTTTTAATGCAGTCTCATTAGCTTTCCAGGCATTCGTGGCCGCACTAATTGAACTCCGGAACGCAGATAAACTTTTAGTTGCAGCAATCGTATCAACTGATATCCGCGTCGCCATTTCATTTTCAACTTTCAATTTATCCACCTCCCATTAACATTGCTAACTTCTTATGAGCATCTCCCGTATTCATTGGTCGATCTTCCCTAGATTTAGCACTCAGTATTTTCAGCAATTCTTCATATTCTTGACAGTCAACTTGTGATGGCGCCATTCCGCCTTGAAACATTAGCTGCTTTTTTAGATAATTACGATCTTCAATTTCCTGTTTCAGTGAATCTATTGATCGGAGGATTTCTCCTCTTGTCCTTTTGGGCCCTTTTTCTTATTATTAATCGCCTTTTTATATGCATCTTCTGGTACACCTTTAATACGATTGCAGACATAACTTACATAACTCCCAAGTTGCTGATAATCGACACGTTCTTTGATCATATCAACTTGTTTATCACTCAGTTTCAAGACATCTTGAAGAAAGACAAAGATCTTTTTATTAACTTCTCGTTCTTTCTTTAGGGTAGCAATCATGGCTTCGCTACTGTCTAGATTTTTATCTGATTTACTAAGTTCAGCATCCAAAGAAAGCAATGTAATCATCATTTCATCTGCTTTATCGACCGCTCCTACTGTTGCATGAATATTGATTGGTTTTCCAAGACCAATTTGTTTTGTGTTAATTTTAACTGTCATATTTACCTCCATTTAGCCGCCCATTACTGTATTGTTTATTTCTATGGCGACTCATTTTTACCTAAACAGTTGGCTTATTTACATCGGACTGATTTGTATTTGTAAAACTACCAGTTCCAGTAGCTTGGATATAGCTTGCCATTGGATTATCCCCAGAATAGCCACCGAATACCTCTTTCAACATTGTCTCAAAGCCTTGCCATGCTGAATCACCAGTATTGTAAGCCTTGAAGGATTGTTGAGAGCCTTCTTTGTTTAAGAAGACATTATTAGGGATTGGGTTCAGACTCTGATAGGTAAACGCAACATTGCTATCAGTTTCATTCTTGTTATTTGTTCCATGATTACGCGTTGGAAGCGTCATTTCACCATTTGCAAAGGCGTCAAAGAACCAATTCCCGTCAAAGTCATGGGATGCAATAAGAAGCGCAACATGCGGTTTATTATTAGAAAGAACCCGACCGCCGTTAATATCCGTATAACCTACCATTTTACTTCCATCTTCATATGGCATATCCAACATAGTTAATGCAACTTGTGGTGTTGGCACCCCGTGATTAATTCGCTTAACTTTATTGTTAGCATATTGTTGTTGCCCTGCTTCTTCGAGGCCAGTGATATTAGCAGTAGTAGCACCATCGCCATCACCGTCCCAAAGAGCAATTCCTTTCGGCCCTAATCCGCCTTTTTCGGGATCAGTAATTAAAACACCTTTGTCATCTGTAATTCCAGCCATAACAAAGTCGATCCCTTTAATAGACATTCCTGCCATTTTCTCACACTCCTTTTATTACTAAGTCTTTGGCAAAATAAAAGACCTTGGTACTTTGACCAGTATCAGGATCTTTCACATGCGCTTTTGATTGTTCAACCGTCCATTTGTCATGAACGAATTTCTTTGCTAATTCTATTTCCAAGTTTGTTACATCTTCTCCGCTCAATGCTTTTCGATAAAAAAGTTGCACCTCAACGCCAATTGTCCATCCCTTAAAGGTAGCATTTGCATAATAAGTAGGCTCATTAAGCCATTCAGTTATTAAACAAATTGTTTTGGCTTGATTCCCGATAATTTCTTTAGGAATCGATTCTCGATATACTTCATCAATTAACGAAAACTTATTCTTTATCAGTAATTCAGCTTGTTGTGAAGGAGATTTCATTTTTGCTGACCTCGATAGACTTTTGCTTGAGCCTCGAATACCTCATCTTTGGCATCACGCCTCGTATTATCAATAAAGTGGTCTCCACGCATCTTTACTGTTCCATCGTTTAAGAATCTAGCAATACGTGCATGATTAATGCCGCTATCTTTTGGCCCTTCAAACCCAACCAGGGAATTTCCGTTATCCACATCCCCCATATCTTTATTTTCAAAGATAATCGAATCAGCTAAGTGTTTAACCTTCCCTGTCTTCCGTCCCGGCTGGTAGTGCTTCTCTTGCGTTACTTCCTTCAACTTTGAAACAAGGACTTCTGCACCAGCAGCAGTCATCTTTTTCTTAGTTTCATGATCAGGAACAGCAATTTTTTCTGTTTTTCTCCCAAATTCTTCTAGTGAAGTTGCAAAGTCCACTTTAACCAACCTTCTTTCCGGTATCCTTTAGTGTAATTAAGTCATATCTTATTGGTGAATGGCTTTCATCACGGGAGATCGTAACAATATTATAGATAGTATTATCATCATCTATTTGAGCTTGAAGATCATCTTCAACATGATATTGGGAACGAACAGCAATCACAATCGTTCCTTCAAGTTTAGTACCAAGTAATTGATACTGTTGAGTTTGGCTTCGCTGGTAAAAAGCACAATGTAACTGCTGTCGAGTGATAAAACTTTCGTGTGATCCTTCAATTGACTCATCACTAATGGTTTCTGTCTTGCCAAATTTAACTTTATGATTCAGCCGGCTGATCGGAAGTTTCATTCTTATCACTCTCCTCATCGTACGAATTCCGTAAGCCTCGTAATTGACCAATGATACTATTAACTGTTAAATCAATAGGATAAGTTTGAGTATCAGATAAGGCTAAACGATTTTGATAATAAGTTCCTGCTAATGAAATTTCCGCAACTTCCACTAAAGATGAAACACGCTGATCCGTATAAAAAGCGGAATTAACTTCTCCAATAGCATTACGAATAAAAGCATGAGCCGCTTTAACGTAAGTGTCAATTAGCTGATCATCTTCATTGCCATCAAGGTATAGCATTTCCTTAACTCGTGAAACTAATGGATCAATATCCGGTTGATTCTCACTCATGCTTTTCACCTGCCTTCAAATTACGCTGTCTTACCACTATCAGCTGCAGTTGTCGCAGTCTGATCAGCAACTGTCTTAAACGAGCCAACAGCAATCGCACCATCATCAATCATTTGGACATCAAACCGATCAATACAACGAATCTTAGTAGTGTTGTGTTCATAAGCACCGGCACCAATATTGGTTGCTAGTAATGACATATGTTCACGATCATATAAGGTAATCGCTTCTTTATAGTCACCAAAATAAAGTGGATGAGAACCGGAAATATCTGGTAACCACTTATCAGCAACCACAGTAATTGGTTTGTTGTCTAATAAGTACCGGTCAGCTTGAGTTACATCCGGTTGAATCATGTAACGACCTTCTGCATCCTTAATCTTGGAAAGAACATTGTAACCAGATTGGTTAGTAACGAATGTAGAAGTGGCCATAATAGCAGGATCAAGGGTATTATTTTCAAGATCCTTAATATCGTCCATCTTAGTAATTGTAGGCTTCTTAGTTGCTTTATCCATTACCGCAATAATAGCAACATTCCGAGTAACCGCAACCTTTTTAGCAATCCAGGTTTCAAGCCATGAAAGGATATTCTCTGCTGAATCCTTGAGCAAATTATTAGTAACAGTATTAATAGCACCATATTCCTTAATAAGATACTTGATAAGGTGAAGCTTGGGATCATCCCCATCAGGAATTAATCCGTCTTCGCTATCCATTTGTTTCATTGGTGTAATGTCAGATAGCGTTTCATATACTCGTGAACCTGAAGTAGTAGATACACTTTCAACATTAACAAGGTTTTGTAAGGTAGCAAATTGACGTACTAAAGTATGAATTGCAGTTTGCACATCAACCGGAATAGTTAAACCACCAGTTCCATTGCCGTCTGCATCTACTTCAACAGAAGAAGTAATTGCATCGAAACGACCGCGGACCATATTCTTAAAATTACTAATGAATTCTGCCTTCAAGTCTTTTTCTTTATTATTTAAAGGCTTCTTTTGACTATCTTCCATCTGAACAACTGCTTCAGCTCGTGCTTGATCCAATTGCTCCTTTAAAGCATTACGACGAGCAAGCGCATTATCGCGTTGTGTTTTTAATTCTGCAAACTCATCTGCAGAGAAATCATCATTTAAGACTGCTGAATTAAGCTTAGCGTTTAAATCTGCTACCTTTTGTCCTTCAGCAACCCAGGTATCATTTAATTGATTAATTGTTGTTGACATTCCCATCATCCTTTCCAAATAAAATAGCCAACTTCTGATCTCTTAGGCTAGGAGTTGACTTTTCTTCATTATCTTTAATTTGATTCTTGATTGCTGGCGTAGACTTCTCTGAATCTTTAAACTCAGCAATCATTGTCATAAATTTTTTAACCGCGTCTTTTTTAGGAAGTGTATGGCCAAGAGAATTAGCAATTTGTAGTTGCTTGTCATCCTGGAACATAATCTTATCAGCAAAGCCCTTGTCTACGGCATCCTGTGCTGTCATCCAGGTTTCGTTTTGCATCATCTGTAGGATATTATTACGATCAATCCCCGTTTTATCTACATAAGCATTAACAAGGGAACTATCAATTGAAGCTAATACCTGTGACTCATGATTATGGTCATCAGCATTCCCCTCTTGATATGACCAGGCTTTATGAATCATCATCTGAGCGGTCGGAGACATATTAACAGTATTTCCGGCCATTGCAATTACACTAGCAGCAGATGCGGCAATCCCCATAATATTGACTGTTACATCTCCTGCATAATTTCGAAGCATGGAATAAATCTCACTACCGGCAAACACATCCCCACCGCCAGAGTTTATAACTACCTCTACTGGGTCTGTATTACCATCATTTAAGATTTCATCAACTACGGCTGGTGAAGTAGCATCCATACCAAACCATTGATAAAACCTAGCAGTATTATTATCCACAATGTCACCTGTGATTTTCACTGTCTTCATTGTCATCATCTTCACCTCCCTTCAATTGATTATCAGAACTAACTACTTGTACTGGTTGCACTTGAGTAGTTGGTTTTTCTTTTTCCGGTAAATCCTCAGGCAAATATCCTGCTTGTTGCAACAACCAGGCCGCTTGATTAGCTCCTAATGTTCCATTCTTCTGAAGGTTAGCAATTGTAGAGGCGTAATTATCACCCAGTGGATCAATTGCTGAACGTAGATCAAGAGTAATATTCGCACTCAATTTATTATTCAGCTCCGCAACAATTGGTTTAGCAAACCGTGCTAATGATTTTACATAAGCATTTCCCATCATTTGAATAGATGATTGCTGGTCACCCTGGCCGTTAATGATACTGTCAGATACACCATAAACTTTGGCAATTTGGGCACTTGTCCAAGTAACCTGATTTAGCAATTGAGCCACATTACTTTTAACCTCTAAGGGCGTATATTCTTCAAGATCATCAATAACAATTGGTCCATTTTGCGAGCTAGATGTCTGTTTGAGGAACTTGCGTGACCGTGAGGCTTTTTCTTCGTCACTTAGCAAGCCTCCATGTTTAATAGTCAGAATCCCGGGAGCAACAACTGACCGTCCCAAAGCACTTAAAGTTAATTTATTGGACTGATCTTTAATCTGAAGCTCATTAGCTAATGCGGAAAGTGGGCTTATCCCGGTCTTTCCTCCATTTTGAGAAAGTAATCGAATATGAATTAGATCACTTTGCGGAACTGCCTGCTTTACACCTACTTCGGGCTCATCAAAATTAATATTGTAGATTAAACCAGATCCATCCTCCAATAAAAACGGAGTAACTTGTGATGGTCGCAAATACTCCCAGGTCATATCCGTTCCATTATTATTTCTCCACCGGTAAGCAAAACACTCACCACCTAAGAGCAATTGCGCATACATTGATTGCCAAAATCCATGGGCATTACTTGTTTGAGTCGGATTATTGATTATTCCTTGGGCTCTTGGCATGTCGGCCCGTAGGATCCCATTTGCTAAATCAGCACTTAATTGAAACACAATCGAATATATATCAGAATTTTTTAATGCTGTACTGGCATCCACGTACTTATCAGAATTATCTGGATTCAAGAAATGCAGAATATCGGTATTATCAGAAATTGATAAGCCAGGACTTACTTTTTGATTAAATAACGGCAATAGCATTCACCTCCTTTCCATCAAAGGCTAGCTATTTTCTCTGAAAGATAACCGATAATTACTAAACTAATGGCCACGCTAAAAATTCCGGCAATGAAATTTAATAAAAAGCATCCCCATACAGCAAAGATAATCGCCGCCAAGAAGCAAATTACATCAAAATACTTCCATATTAACTTCATAAAATTACTAATCATCAAGTAAACCACTATCCTTATTTTCAAACCATGCTTTAACCTGTTCTGCCGTCATTCGATCAACCTGTCCGGACTTATCATTAGCAATTCCGAAATCTTCAAAATGATACATCCCCTGGTAAAGAGCATCAATAATTGCATCGACTACATCAATCTTTAAGGTTGCCTTGGCCTTGTCAACTTGAATGCCAATCTTATCTTCTATAATTTCAGCATTAATCAATGCCTTTTCCATGATCTTATCGTCAAGACGGGTAATATTTCCTTCAACAAATATTTTTTGAAGAAACTTAGTTGGATCCTTTAACTCAGATGTTCGTTGACGAATAGATTCTAATGGATAATCCGTATTAATATCCATCTGTTTAATTGCGGTAGTTGCTCCCCACGCATCGTAACCAAAGAAGATAACCTTAAGATGATTTTCGTCCACATAATTTAATAGCCAATTGTAAACTTGTTCGTCATTGATTAAGCCTTGTGGGTGACTTGTAATTGTACAGTACCCATCATTTGCTAATTGACGATAATTAATCCCATCTTGTTTTTCTTTAGCCTCGATTGATCCTGCTTTATTCCAAGGGATAAAACTATGCTGCTCAACGTGCCACTTTTGCTTACCTTTTTCATCTTGATAGGGATAAACAAATGCAATGGCTGTATTATCACTAAACATCGAATAGTCAAACCCAATATATACTTCACGTCCTCGAATATCGAAACGCGGAATAATCGCTCTTTCAATATCATCAAGTTTCAAGAAGCTATCTGCTGACTGCTGCATCCAAATATTCATTGATTTATTTTGGAAGCCTAACATATTACCAGTTAGCATATTGTTGTCTCTTTCGGTTTGTAGGTCTAAAACAAATCGATCACGCTTTCCTGGCATATCCATCAACGGATTAGATTTAGACCAGGTTTCTGGCTTAAATACTTCGTTCTCATCGTCCTGACACCAGTTCAAGACAAGGTAAGCATCCCCCTGTCGCAAATAATCGGCTTCCATTAAATTTTGAACTCGTTTTTCATCATTATGAAATGGTACTGATGGATTATCATAGGCAGTTGAAATTTGAATAAATTGCTTATTAGTAACATCAAGCTGTCCGGAAGTAATCTTCGAAATTTTACTATTATCTCCCACTTCCGGATCCGCGAATTCATCGCCAATTGCAGTTTTGAAGTGGAAAGAGTCATATTGCCCCGACTTGTAAGTTACTGCTAATAAGCGACTACCGGTTTTACTCATTACAATCTGGTCTGACTGTGATGAAAGTGTCTTAGGATTAATTCCTAATTCTAGAACTAATTGACCAAATGGAGGAACTTCCATAAGGTATAGGAGCATCTGTTTGATATACCCCATCAGTTTACTAGTTTGCTTATAGTTAATAGAACTAACTAAGAAATCTTGACCAGCTTCATTAATTGCCTCAATCAAAAAGCTATAAATGGTTATGATTGACATTAGGTATGTTTTACCGTTATGCCGTGCAACAGATAAGATTGCTCGAGTGAATCGCTTATCCCCTTTACTATCACGCCATCCAACAAGCATTGCTAAAACAAATTGCTGCCATCCCATTAATTTAACTGGTTTTCGAGTTTTAATTTCCGGACAAACTGAAGCAAATTTCAAAATATTTTGAACTTCACTTATATCGTAATGATAGGGAAAATCTTTGGTATTCTGACGTTGCAGATCGCGTAAGTGTCTAAAACATGCTAACTTAATTTGATATCCGGTAATATATTTGCCATCCAAAACATCAAAGCAATATTTAGTACCAGCATCCTGGTATCTTTCTCTCACATTATTAAAATCGGTTGCTTGGTATGCACCAAGCACATCATGAGTTTGGGTTAAGTCAATTTTCACTTTCTCACTTCCTTTTTACTACTATGCAGAGTATAATAAATATAGAAACAAATGAGGTGTTATTAATGCCAACTAAACAAACTCAGTACAACAAAAAATGGGTAGATAACCACAAACAACGCGCAAAATATTTAAGCGACCGTTCTAGATCGCGCTCATTTATTCGTAATCAAGCAACTTTAGATGACATCGAAGAATTCACTAAACTATTAGCAAAACGGAAAGAAGAATTACAATGACTTACGATATTAAAGCAATCAAGAAGAATGCAGAACACTTAGGAAATGCCTATTTCGATGATGAAGATAAGCTCCTTTTAATCGACCACTCTACATTGCTAAAACATAACCAATATGAGGTCATAAAATACGAGGATATTATGTATTGCTATGTTGATGAAAGCGATGGTGTACAAACATCCAATCATTCATTAGGATATGCTACGCTGGGCGCAATGGTTGGTGGCTTTTTCGGTGCAATGGTTGGAGCCGCTGCCGGCAAACAACAGCGGAAGGTTATTACTGGAATACAAGTTCAAGTAATGACGACTGATCAAAAAGAACACTATATTGATTGTGTAAAGCTTCCAGATGCCAAATTAAACGACATTCATTATTCGACTGGGCAAGCTGTCGGAAGTAAGGTTGAAGAAATCATTCAAGATAATTTGTAGCAAAAAAGCAGTAATCTAGCGACTACTGCTTTTTATTGTTACTGAAAAATTCTTGAATACTCTTAGTAGTCGATCCTTCTTCTTTTTTACTTTGAACAGTTTTGAATAATTCTGCTCTTGATTTTGGTGATAAGCCTAACTGAATGCCAATTGTATTAAGCATTTGAGTAGCATCTTTCAACCTGCCAACTGCAGGATTCTTTTTCCAACCAACAAAATCCTTACCAATTACTTTTCCTGTTTTAACATCCTGCAAAGAACGATATATTTTTTGCTGTGCTCCTTCTTTTTGTAAGGTATCATAAGCATTTCGATATTCTTGGTATTGAACGCAATATTGTTCAACCAGCATCGAGTCAATTCGTTGAACTCTATTAGTTGCCTCTAAAAAGGGCACTACTTTTCGCCAACATGTTTTTGCAATTGGTGTTAAATATTTAGGTGGGCTATATGATAAATGACCGTTATTTTGCTGATAGAATGCGTGTTTTACCATCATCTTTCACCTCTTTTGCTACGATTTTGTATCCTAATGAATTGCTTTTGACCCCCCTAAGTAAAAATTTGAAAATTACTGTGCATCACAAGGAAATTGTTCTGTGTGCTGCTCTCCTCACCGGACCGTACCCGGGGGGATGTTTTATTTTTGGTGCATCAATAGAACGATTTTAGAAATTTCTGATATTTCTGGAACATTTTTCATTTCCATTCCTTGACCAGTTCCATAATATTCTTGCTCCCATTTTGTTTTTAAGCGGTGGCATTTATTACAGATGGTAGCTAAGTTGCTACTACTAGCCATCAGCTTATGATCAAACGCAATAGGAATGATATGATCAACTGTTTTACTATTTGGTGTAAGCTTACCGATAGCCTTGCAATACTGGCATAGGTAATGGTCATGGTTTAATACTGATTGTCTTAAATCAACCCACTGCTTACTTCGATAGAATCTGTACTGTTCACTTCTATTATCATTACGATTACGAGTAACAGTGTTGTAATGATGGTTATATTGTTTCTCTTTATGCTGATACTGTTCACTATGTTTACGTGCCCATCGCTGTCTATTGGCAAGGTACTCTGCTTCATGTTCAAAGTGCTTAGGGCAATAATGATTAGGGAACTGAACCATTGCATGACAGTTAGGTTGTCTACATCTTCTATACCTTGGCATTGGTAGCATCCCCTTTCTAGTCTTATGTATGAAAGCAAAATAAAAGACGGTAGCCATTTGCTATCGCCTTAATCATTTAATCTTTTATGTATTAGTTCGTCTAATTCTTTCAAGTCGTCATCAGTAGCTAAATCACGGATAAACTTACGAGCATATGAACGGTAACGATATATCCGATTCTTATCCTTGTTCTTATCGTCCCACTTCTTCTTGGCTCTTTGTTGTGCTTCACTAACCATAATATCGACCTTCTAACATTAATATGGTATACTGTATATGCAAAAGGACAAGAGCTGCTACCTCTCGTCCCTTTGCGATCCGGAAAAACGAGTTTGCTGGCTAACCGCTATTTGCGATTAGCTTTTTTTATTATCGCATATGCAATTGCAAAGTTGATACTTGCAACTGATATTGCTACGAGAGCATTAACGATAACTGCACCCTCATGTTTCCAGATAAACTCTTTCATCCATTGAACTCGCCTCCATCCGGATAGAAAGGCTGTCGCCGGATCGCTGTAGAATATTGATAAGGTCGCGACTCCTTACCTCATCTACATCTATCATTATACCTTATTAACATATAAAAACAATAGAAAATCAAATCTTTTTGAATATAAATTTAGCCGGCAAGCGTTGACCTGTCGGCTTTTTATTTAATGTGATTGCATAAAAAATTGTAAAACAGTGGAAGCCAATGAAGAAAGTTTAAGGATATTTAATGTAGAGGTAGTAACGGTTCCAAAATCACCTATTTTCTTCATTACGCTTCGATATCTTGTTTGTGCTTCCTTCTTATCAGGAGCTTTAGCAATATTTAATATATCTTGAACCATTTCATTTAATTCTTGTTGATGGTCATTGTTTGTATTAAGAAGATCAACAACATCTTTTAAGTATGCAGTATTCATTTCTATTCTTTTTAATACCTCCAATGCTTCAATATTTGCTTTCTTTGAATCTCTATCTAATTTACCAACATTTTCCATTGCTTTTGTTGTTTTACGTATCATCTCAGCATTATTTTGAATGGCATCAAAATTTGTGTTCAAATTAAAAATATCATTACTCATGCTTTTCACCTCAATAATATAATACAAAAGGCCAGCCATGAAGACTAGCCTGAGGCAAAGGCAAAAAGTAAAATGATCGTAGTTTAATGTCATTTCGGACAATAGCTAAGAGACAGATTCGAACTGTACTTTTGCCACACAAGACTGAGTAATGTGTGCCCACCGTGGATCTTAGCTAGCAATGCGACTCGTTAGCATTGCTATATACCATAATTATCAATGTACGGGTGAAGAAGGAGGCTGCCGAATAACCTCCTTTCTTCTGATAATCATGATATAAAAACTTAGTAGGGCTTTGCACCCATGCAGCCTTGAAGCCTAAGTATAATCAGGACCATACAATCACCGCACCCGGTCGTAGTTTTCCGCCTACTCCTGTAACGGTATTGCTGTCCATTCATACGGTAATCTTTTAGCCGCTGAGTTAGATTACATACTCTTCTGCTGATTACAGCACGGTTGCTACGAGACTATCAGAGTAGCATGTAAATTTAATGATAAAGGAGATCTTCCAATCTTCCAAAACGCACAAACCAAATTTAATCGTTACCGTAAATTTCTTTTGAAGTTAATGATAGTCTCAACGTGGATTATGGGGCTCAGACCCATCAGTCAGTCAAACATCTGATCCACACTCAAGCTTTAACAAGAGATCCCGTGTGGTATTAAGCATAGAAATCTCTTTCCTTAAAGCCAGAATCCTAAATTTGAGTAGTTAAAGGCTTGCTCAGGCACAATTGGGGGTCACAAGGCTACATCGCTAACCTTCCGACAATATCATTTTCGCACTTAAAAATGGGCTTGAAGTTCACTCATAGTTCACTGTTTGTTCACTCGTTGTTCATTTTTTTCGTCCTTGTATGCATGAAGGTCTTCTAGTAAGTCAGCATCCCCGAGCAAACTAGTATATCTTTCCAGCGTATCCGCAAACTCACTACAAGCAATTTTCAAGTAATGATAGTAGCGCGTTTTTTCATAACCAATTTGATTAGCTACTTCCCAATCTTTCTTATTCTGAATAAACTTAGCAATTAATATTCGCCTACTTCTAAGACTACATGCGTTGAGTGCTTGAGCGATTGTCTCAACCAAGAGATGGTAATTAGCAACTTTAACCATTTGATTTTCCATTGAATTACCAGCAGCACTTGCTCTTGGCATTCCGTCAATTTGTGGGGATGTTAGCTTAATTCCTCCACCCGCTAAGCGACATAAGCGTGCATATTCGTCCTTAAAGAAATAGCGAACATTATCAGTAGTTCCGTCAACATCTAATTCTTTCAAAAGCCCCACTTTTAGCACTCTCCCCGTTTTGATATAATATTTATGTTTGATAATTTGAAGGAGCGTGCCATTACTGTGGTGCGCTTTTTTATTTAGTATCTAGATAATACTAGAACAATAACCAATGACACTGCCGAAAAGATTAATGCAAAAGATTGAAGATTCATTATTGCTCATCCCTCAGATAGATAATTCTTGCATCTAGGCTTTCCAAATAAGCTTGCATTGACCTTAGCTGTGCATTTAGCAATGCTAATTCTAATGGTGATGAAAGCTTTGGTCCCTCTTTAACAATAAATTGAGCTAGCTGGTCTATCTTGCCTAACAGATCCTTTCGCTCCTTTGATAATTGCTGAAGTACTTTTCGTTTACTTGTCATTGTATTTCCTCACTTGATTAGTTCGTCGCTCCTCAAAGTTTGCTTGTTTTATCGATAGGACAGTTCCTAGGATAAAACCAACCGTAAAAATTAAGACAGCACCGATAATTAATAGTTCCGTCATTCACTTCATCCCCTCTTCTGTTTTTCCTCAATTTTTCTCAATTCCCAATAAAGTGAAGAATTAGCTAACCAGTGTTTTTTACCACGATACTTTGTTCCTTTATAGAACGGTAGCTCAAATCTCCTTGCTAGATCTTTCATCATTAAGCGATTAATCCAATACACTTTTCTTCTCTCATCGCTCTTCATTAATTTTTGATACTCAACAAGGATTTTATGTAAAGTTCGTCGATTAATCTTCATGGTTTACTTCCTCATTCATCAATTGCAACTAGTTTAGCCATATCATCGTAGTTAATTCTGAAACGCTCTAAGTGACCAAGATTAAATCGAGTAACAATAATCTCGTCACCATAAAGAGATTGATTAATGATCTCCTTGGTAGTTTCTCGTACTGATAATTTAAGACCGTTATGAAAAATTATTCGTGTCCGCATTATGCAATCACCGGATACTTAATCTCGCCAAATGTTTCTTGTTCTAGTTGCTGAATGTACCGTTTAATATTATTCTTTGCTTCCACTTGCCATTGGTTGTTATCAGCCATGAATAATGCTGATTGCATCCCCTCACGCATCCGGAAGATAAATTTACTTGCTGGCTGGTCAACTTCCTGGAATGTCCGGAAAGGAATTAACTTAACGGGATTAGGAACCTTCACTTCATCAACGCTAGCAACACCAGAATTAATCTGAACACTTTGGCTTACACCATCATCGGTTTGTTGATGAATACTTTCATCACGGAGATTGCTGACAACTTTCAGAATAATATTCCGGTCGTCATTCTCCTCGAAATGTGACTGCAGCATAATGATCATGCTTTCCTGATCTAAGTAACTTTCTAAGTTAAGACTATCAACCACTGCCCGAACCTCAGCGAAACAAGGACGTTGACCACCTTTCGCTAAGTTTCCAATTACCTCAACCTTAGTCGGACTAACCACATGGATTTTTAGTGCATCGTTAATTGACGATCCTTCACTTTCCAACCACTCGATCAAGCTAGTTAATTGGTTCAGTTGGAGGGGATGAGCAATGATCGGATCATTAAGTAAAGCTGCATCCCCATCATGATCAAGAAGATACTGCCGACCGTTTAAGCCTGTAATGAGCTGATTGCCATTAGCATCATTTACGAGTTGTTCAAATTGGGTTAATTCACCATTAATCTTTGTTTCCATGAGTTAGTTCTCCTTTTGTAAATCAAAATTAATAGCTTTCTTCTTACTCATCACACTCAATCTCCTTTTACAATGCACGGCGTTGAAGCTTAATAAATGGCAATTTACCCATTACATCAATTGTTTCATCATAGGTGAATGCCTTAGCTTCTGAGCGTTCTTGTGTGACTGAAAAGTTAATATTTACACCTTGATATTGAGTATTAACTCCAGGGACCTCTTTTAGGTAACGTGGGGATGTTGCATAGCTGCCACCTACTTCTAGGCAATACATTGGCTTATCCCGTTCATCTAATTCAGTTAAGGAATACTCCATCACAACCTTAGCAATCCTTTTTTGAACTGACTTAGATAATTGAGGACGGCCATACATCTGAAAACGCCCCACTCTTATTTGACTTACTCTTGCTACTTCGTAATAGTCAAACATTACCATCAATGAGTCTTCAATTTTACTTTGCTTTAGATTCAAGCCAAATTCGGCCATTTTGTTTCTAAATTCTGATGTTTCCATTTTCTTATTTCTCCTCGCTCAATATTTATTCGCCTAATTTATAAACTGGAATAAGAGGCTTATTGCCTACTGGTGCCACTACCCTGCCATTATGAACATCATCGTCATGCTGAACAGCTTCCAAACTATTAAGTCCCTGTCGCTGATAACGATTAAGGATTTTACGCAGATATGCAAAGGATGGCCGATCAGCATTATCAGCCATTGAATCAATCGCAAACGCTACTACATCCCGACCAAGCTCGTTCACGAATGTTTTGAATTCGATTTTTGATTTTTGGGATGCGAGCTTTTCATAATATGAATTAAGAGTAGTACTAGTAGTATTTAAATTATCCTTACTCTTACTTAACCTATCTCTAACCTTACCTAACCTAACCTGTGGATCCATTTCGGTTCCATTCTGGTTCCGTTTTGGTTCCATCGAGTTAAAGCCTTGTTCCTGTTGAGGTTGAGAGTTTTCATTTGAAATTTGCTTTTTATTTTTGGAACCACTTTGGATACAGTTTGGTTCCATTTTGTCTCCATCTTGGATACATTCTGGAGACATTTTGGTTCCAACTTGGTTCCGTTCTGGTTCCAAATCGGATACAAATTGGTACCGTTTATTCTTATCAAGACCAATTAATTTCATGTCGTCGGTATAAATTGTCGGGGTGTATCGATCCTTTTTAACGTAGTTGGAAACTAACCAATCTTTAATGACGACTACACCATCCTCAAAGACAATCAAATAGTCTTTCTCAACCAACGCCTTTAAATCGTCTTCGCTAGCACCAATCATGCGTTTAATTGACTTTGGATTGCCAACAAAACCGTCGTCATCAGCATTCATCCCCAAATGGAAGTAAAGTGATTGAGCGGTAAGTCCCATATCAAGAAACTTATCTGTCTCAGTAACCTTCTGACTAAACATTCTGCGTTGTGCCATTTTGTAACCCCCTAGTTGTCCTGGTAAATCTGCTTAACCAATTCATCGAAGTCTTGATATTTGCTTATGCGTTTGAGGTGGTAAGCAATATCCTTAGCTAACTTCAGATGATGGCTGTAAGTTTCAGCGTGCTTAAATTGATCACATAAGTTACTAGTAAAAATAGCTTGATCAATTACGTTATTAGCAAGTTTTTCAACTTTTACTGCAGTATCTTTTTCTGACATATGTTATAATCTCCTTGTAGATTTCTTATCCAGTTATTGGATTATTTAGCATCGGTGTCGTCAGCATCGATGCTTTTTTCGTTTGACCACCAATCTTGAGGTGTATCAGCTAAGCAAGCCCACAAGAGAATTAAAGCTGAAAATAAAGCAAATGGAACATTCGCATTAAACAGACTAATCATCATCGCAATTGTGCTTGCTACTGCAATTAAAGTAATCATTTAGATTTCTCCTTTCTTGACTTTGATATAATCACACTAGCAAGGAGGTGATTATATGGATAACTTGATTCCAAAAAGCTCAATTTTCAGAAAACTTGCCTTCAATAATCTCATCGAGGGATTTCTCTTCTTTACAATTGGCCTTTTTGCTTATGTTCTAATTTATGGAATTACTGCAGAAATTTTTATTCTTACTAAACATCCATTAACTGAAAACGGACGTAACCATCTTTCTGCAATTAGCGCAAGTATTGGGATAACCATATTTCTAGGATTATGGTTAAGTTCTTCTACTTTTTCAGTATTAGTTTCTCTAGTTTCTTTCTCAGCTCTATTAACACCCTGGGCACATAAGCTTCATCTTTAAGATGAAATATTGGTTGCTTACCTGATATGATTTCCAAAATTTGATAGCACCAATATGGCCACCACGTGTTTAACCAACTAAAAACTAATAGAGCAAGAATTGTAAGAACAAATACTACCATTTGTTTACCCCTTTCATACGTGCGTTATGCTTTCCGCGATACTTCTGCTTAAACACTGGTTCATGGCGGATGCCAATGCTGTAAATAGCAGCAAAGGCAAAACACCCAAGAATTACTAAATACGGCCACACATTATTCATCTCCTATAGATGGACGATCTTTTCGTCCTTAACCTCATGCTCTCGCTTAGCTTGTTCAAGAGCATCCTCAATTGATTCTTGACTATCAGTCCACTTACTAATGAACCGATCTAATTCCCACTTAGGATACTTTCTTGCACCCAAGTCTAAGGAATTAATGAAGCCATACTTTCGCAGCTCAACTAACGTACTATTGTTAATTCGTAAATACTTAGCAGCCTCTCGCTCCATGAGCATTGGTGAATTAATTTCTTCCCTTGTCCTCATAGTTTCTCTTGTTTTCATAACCATCCCTCCCTTCTTTGCTATACTTAATTCATCCCCTACAAAGGAGGTGAACTATATGAACTTCGGATGGACTATTACTACTGTAATTGCTGTAGTTTCACTACTAGCACCAACTATTTCCGCAATTGTAAATAACATCTACAATCGTCGTCTTGAAACATTAAAACTACGAATTAACGAATTAAACACTCGCATTAAATACGAACAAGAATTAATTCACCGTTTAAATCTTGCAAGGGGAAAACTAGAATTTTTCGGTCCAACTGACGATGGTAAAATCCAGGAAGAAGTGATTAGCGTTGCTGCCGATGCTTCAACCTTATTTCATGATCAAGATAAAAAAATGGATTTTGAAATGCTACAAAACTATACCCTACAAGGTGCAATAAATTACCGTGAATATATACGAACTTGTCTTGCTCATTTATCTAATCTAGTTTTCCAAGATCAGGAAAAAATTGATACACTCTTACGCTGTTTCAATAAAGACAACATTCATACCAACGAATAAGCCTTTAATAGCAACATAATTGTTACTACGTAGTAAGGAACACATAGAATAACGTGTAATACTGGGTTCTTGAATATTACCCAACAGTAAATTGCAGTTTGAATTAGTAAATATATCCATATACTCACTAACATTTAGTCACCTCCTTGGTGGCTTTTTCTTTTTGTCTATTCTTCATTGCTACCCTCCTTTACCTCTCTGCTATACTTAACTCATTCCCTATAAAGGAGTTAAAACCATGGAACTAGACAGCACAGTGCTAAATCGTAAAGAAAAGAAACTACTTAATAAAATTATCTTTTTATCAAAAATAACTCCGCACAAATTAGTAAGTACTGATTTAATCAAGCAACAACCCGAATATGATAAATATTACTTTTACCAATTGCGTAGTTTTGGATTAATTAATACCTACCATTTAACTGAACCTAACGAAAAAGCTCACTGGCGACCAGATAATGGTACGTATGTTACTGAAAAAGGATTACATTACAAAGATTGGTATTGGGAACATCTAAGACAATTCCTTTACAAAAGCGTTATGACTCCAATAGCTATATCACTTTTAACCAATCTTGTACTGTATCTACTAGAAAAACATCCAAAATAAAGTCGTTGTAATAGCACTTACTACCGCTGGAACTAAACTAGTTTCTGTAAGGCACCAAAGTGCTTTTTCTTTTCTGCTCATCATTGCTACCCTCCTTTCCACATTTGCTATACTTAACTCATCCTCTACAAAGGAGGTGAAAAACATGGCTAAGATCTACAAAATTAATCCAGAAAAATTTGCTCTTGCTTGTGTTCAAAGCTCAGCTAGTAATCTCAAAGTAGCTGACAAACTTGGTTTATATAAAGCTGCTTACGATGAAGCAAAGAAGCTCAAGGACGAGTCTGATGCCGAGGCTAAGAAACAGGAGAAAAAATCATCTGAAGAAACCCGCAAAGAAATACAAAAGTTTTTCAACGCTTAACTAGCTAACGCTGCTAAGATTTTGGCAACCTTTCTGATCTGCTCATCAGTAAGGTTGTCTTTTTTTAGATCAAAGTAATTGTTAATAGCCAATTTAACAACTGATGGATTCTTTTCCATAATTGCTATCCTCCTTTTCTTAGTACGGTTTTCTGTACAGAATCTTTAAAAAAATAAGTACTGATTAACGTATCTGGAATAGCTAAAACAGAACTAATCGCTTTGATTTCTTTTTGAGTAAATGAGCTGTGATTATTTAATTTAATGTTTAATGCAGTTCTACTCATGTTAATGGCTTCTGCAAGGGATGATTGTGACATCTTCTTTTCCTTCATACGCTTTTCAAGTAATGAATAATCGTATCTATCCATAAATACCCTCCCTTTTATATTCTGTTCATTTTTTTGAACAACTATATTATATCTCAATCGTTATTATAGTCAAGATAAGTTGTACATTTTTTGAACATTATTCAAGCATGTACATAAATCTGTGCTAGAATAAAATAAAGGGGTGTTAAAAAATATGAACACTTTTCAGAGTAGATTGAAAGAAGCACTTGCTAATTCTGGCCTTTCACAGGCAGAATTAGCAAGACGAGCAAATATAGGTAGAAACTCAATTAGTGATTACTTAAAAGGAAAATATGAAGCAAAACAAGATAAACTTCATTCACTAGCAAGAGTCTTAAATGTTGACGAAGGCTGGTTAATGGGCTATGACATTAGCCAAGAAAGGAACAGCAACTCTAAAGTGCCGACTAATATAATTTATCCATTAGGAGATAAATTTCAACGTGTTAGCATCCCCCTTATTGGTGAGATTGCCTGTGGTGATCCTATCACAGCCGAAGAAAATATTGAAGGTTACGTTGAAGAGATTTTTGAAAAGCCTGTTCCAAAAGGCAATCTCTTTGCTCTTCGCTGTAAAGGTAAAAGCATGGAACCGACCATTCATGATGGATCAATTGTAACCATTAGAGAACAACCCACAGTGGAAGACGGTGAAATCGCCGCTGTCCTTGTTGATGGTGATAATGAAGCAACTCTGAAACGAGTTAAACATCAAGGAAATCTAATTATGCTAATGCCAGATAATAAAGAATTCGACCCAATTATCTTAGATAAAGATAATCCAGGCCGAATTGTTGGTAAGGCTGTTCATGTTTCATGGAGTATTAAATAATAATTTACGTCCAAATACTGATCGACGTTAAAAGCTGAGTGTATTAGGGAGATTTACTTATGAAGTTCAAAAATATAATCGCAATTAGCTTACTAGGAATTTGTGGAGGAACGGTTACTACTTCACTAGCAAATAATAATTATGTATATGCTGCAAAGGATAAGTACAAAAGTATAAATAAAGAAATTTCTGATACTTTAGCTCAAAGTAAAGGCTGGGCAAATGGAACTCTTGATGAAAATGGAAGTTCTACGGATAGCGGATCTGCAAACGATGAATTTGATTGGGCAAACTATGTCACAAAAATTAAATATACAGGCAAAAATAAATTAAATATTTATGTAACTAATGATTTCAGCAGTCTTAGTAGTGAAGATAAGAAAGATAGCATTATGAAAGCAGAAAATAGTGCTGCCGCTATCCTTCTTGATCATAAAAAAATAAAAGAAAATGATACCATTAAGGGACTAAACGTCAAAGTAATTAATAATAATCAAACTATTGGTAAATCGCTTGGTCATCATTCTTATAGTTTCAATTAGGAGTAAGTAAAACGAAAAAAATAAAGTTCTACATTTATGATATTTTCATGGCGTTACTTGCTATCATTTCAATTGTCCTAATTGTTTTAGATTACGCCCATGAAATTAATATCGTTTCACCACCTTATAGTATTATTGATAATTCAATTTTAATTGTTTTTGCGATTGATTACTTTGTAAGACTATTTTATGCAAAAGATAAGAAAAGATTCTTCAAAGAAAATATCTTTGATTTACTCTCTATCATCCCCGTTAATAACCTTTTCTATGTCTTCCGGATGGCTAGAATTGGACGAGCATTCCGCCTATTAAAACTTTTAAGAATTTTTCGGTTAGTTGGATTGACTGGAAGACTACATAAGTTCCTAAAGACTAATGGGCTCGTTTATTACTTGTATATTAGTTTAACTGTTATTCTTATTGCTTCCTCACTATATTGCATTTCTGAAAAAGTATCATTTGGTACTGCATTATGGTGGTCAATCACTACGGCCACGACTGTTGGATATGGGGATGTCTCCCCTACTACGGGATTAGGAAAAACCGCAGCAGTTTTATTAATGTTCCTAGGGATTGGTTTCATCGGAATGCTAACAAGTAGCCTTACTAATTTCTTTGATACTTCAACGGATAATGATTTGGAAAAAGAATTAGCTGAACTGAAACAGCAAAACAAAGAACTTGAAGATCATCTAAGTAGATTGGAAAAACTCGTAAAAGAGCATAAGTAAAATATATACGTCCAATAAGCTGATCAGAGTATTAGATGTCTATTATGTTGGAAAATAAAGTTGCTTTACTAGAATCAAAACAAAAAAGCCCCCTTAAATTGGAAGCTTAGATTCTGGAAAATGATGTTTAGGATTAGGACTATTGATTGCTTCTTCTAGCATATATCTGAGCGCTTTAGTATCATCAACTTTTCCTAATGCTTCAGACTTTGCATCTTCAAAAGATATATCCATTCGGGCTTGTTTTAAGGTTATGTACAGGTTGACGGTTTGCCAATAACTTAGACTTTTAAGAAAGGAGTCTACTTTAGCACCTTGAATAAATTTAGACATATTTTGTGGCCTCCTAGAGTATCGGTTCCCATGCTGATTTGGAGCGTGGTCTGGTTAATATTAGATCGAATGCACGAATATACTAATTGGCTCAATAGTATTTCAAGTTATCTTTTTATTACGTACGTTCTTGGGATATTCCTTATATATATTATAGGAACAATTGCAAATGAAGTTAAGCTATTCTACCAGATTAAAAATTTAGAGCAGAGATACGATGGACTTCTTAATCAGCACAGAATTGATATGAACGATAAACAAAGATTGAAATCGCAAATTGAGCTTAAAGACTTTTTTATTAGAATTCTATCCACAAAATTACCTGAAGACAAGTTATTAGAAGTCAAGCAGCAATTTGATTTATTAAAGGAGATGGCAGAAATTGAGCAAAAAAATGAAGGTAGCAAAAATAATTAGCACAAAACAAATTGTTGTTAATGCCGGAAGCAATGCTGGCTTAAAAGAAGGAGACACTCTAGAAATCATCGATAAGTTTGGCACTGATCCAGTAACCGATCCTGATACGGGAGAAAATTTAGGGACACTTGATATACCGAAGGGAACGGTTATCGTATCTAGAGTTTATCCTCGGATGGCAATTGCTGATGCGCCCATTGAGCACACTTCTTCCTATAACTCGATTCTACAAAGGACTCCAGCATTAACAGCTATTAATGCTTTAGGACTCAACGAAACAGTCCAAAGCGACCTAAACGTTGACCCAGATCAAATTACTGGTGGATTGCCTAACTCCACTGATCTAGAAATCCATGTCGGTGACGAGGTTATCAAAAGAGGAGAGCAAGAATGAAGAAAGAAACAGATCTTCGCATTTATTTATGTGACATTGCAGGTTCATTACTTCAAGGTGGTCCTCTTGAGCTAGAAGGAAATACTTACGTTGGTGATGAAGCTCGGAAAAAGGGAATGCAGATTGTCGATCTCATTCGTGTGTTAGATGTTTATTTTAAGAGCAAATAGTTAGAGGTAGTTACTTAATGAATAAAGAATCTACTGCAAATAGTAACAACCAATCTAAGATAGAAACTATCTACGCTTCAATTGACCCAAATGCAACTGAGGAAGAACGTAAAAAGATTATTAAATGGATTGAGAATCTAAAGAAGCAAAATTAACTTTAAATGAAAATTATGAGGTATATTTAATGGAAAATTTAACTATTAATGTTGATCAAGTAATGGAGAATCTTCCATCATTAGATACTAATGTTAACTATTGGCTATTTAGAGCCAATGGTGGACAATACTATGATGATTTTAATTCTGGAAATTATATTGGTATAGGATGGGATAAAATTTCCTTAAAATATCTAGAAGATATTAAGGGCCCTAACGCTTTAGATCTTTTAAAAGCAAAGATTTCTGAAGATTATCCCGATGATAAACGACCTGGTTCATCTGCATCACAAATTTTAAAATTCATGTATGCTTTAAAAGAAGATGACCTTGTTTTAGTTCCATCTGAAAACTCTGTTAGGTATTTAATTGGCCGCGTTACAGGCAAACCATATTTTGAAAATGATGATGAACTTCTCGACAATAAACGACACTGCCCATATAGAAAACGTAGAAAAGTTAAATGGATAGGTGTCATTAATCGTAATGAAGCTGATCCTTCACTTTATAAATTAGTTTACGCTGGACATACAATGAGCTCAGCCAATGATTATAAGGATTTTATTAATCGTGCTTTATTCGACTCATATGTCGCAAATGATCAAAAAATGCATAGTACGTTTAAGGTTACAACTACTAATAATGTCGACATGTATAGATTTTCTCAGTTTCAGTATTATTTAAGTTCAATACATCATCTCCTGTTTGAAAAAGAAAAGATGGACTCCAAAACAAACGTACAAAGTCCTGGTCCCGTTGAAATAATAGGAGCAATGACTGGTATTGCAATAGTTTCTTCTTTACTATACTTTTGGCTATCACCATATGCCAAGAAAATTTCAATTCATCATTTTAAATGTACTATTGTAAAAGATGATAAAAAACTTACAGACTGGCATATTGAAAAAGAAGATCGTGAATTACGCTTAAAAGAGCTTAAGGCCTATGATGAACATGACCAACAATTGTTGAAGAATATGAATGACGCAAGAAAATTTGCGGAGAAATGTAAAATTCCAATGCAAGATCTTGACATCGACTTTTCGGATGAATTAAAAAAAGCTATTAAAAAAAGTGCATCTAAAAAAGATACACATAATAAAAATTAACTTATTCTAAATTCCAAAACAGTTACCATCATAGAAATAATTATTGAAAAAGCAAAAATTTCTAACGTAACACAAATCTTACTTAGTAGTAGATATAAAAATATAAAAGTGAATAAAGTGAGCCAACTCCAAATAGCAATATAACCTGTAAGTTTTGCAAAAAAAGTTTTTACTTTTTGCATATGGCTCACCTCCTTATGAGAAGTATATCATTTTCAATCATTATTTGAAAAGAATATTTATTAAAAACATAAAAACCTCAATGATCCAACTTTGGCCGGCTGATCATTGAGGTAAGTGTTGAGATACCAGGGGTGGAGTACACCCTCAGTACGTTTTTATTATAACAGAAAGGAGTTTTACTATGAATGGTAATGTTAGAAAGCGTGGTAAAAAATGGTACTACCGCTTTGATATTGCTGATAAAGACGGAAAAAGACGACAATATGAACGAGTCGGAGGTGATTCTTACAAGGAAGCAATGCACCGATTACGCGTTGCATTAGAGCTTTATGAAAATACAGGAGCAGTTACCAACACTGATAATATTTCAACTCATGATTACTTTGAATTTTGGTATGACAATTATGTTAAGACTAACTTATCTAAAAACACTCAGCTGAATTATCGGCATGTCTTGGATAAATATGTGCAACCTACCCTCGGAATTTACCAATTATCTAAAGTTACCCCAGAATTAATTCAAAAGACTATTAACAAAATTGCAGACTCTACCGAATATAAGCCTGATCATACACAACTACATGGTCATACTGTTGAAATTATTCTTATGGTTATCAAGGAAGGTTTTCGACAAGCAGTACACCCATGGCACATTCTTACTCAATCACCTGCGGAATACGTCCGGCAGCCAAAATATAACCATCCTAAAACCACAAGAGAAGATCTAAAAATTATTACTCTACAACAATTTAATCAACTTTTAGAGCAATTTCCTCTTGGCCACCCATTTCACCTTCCCCTCTTAATCAGCTTTTATACTGGAATGAGGCGTGGAGAAGTAGCTGGTCTTGAATGGAATAATGTTAGTTTACCAGATGCTGAAATTAATGTTACTCAGCAGATGAAACAGTATTCCAAAACGGATGTCCGACTTGGAAAACTAAAAACAGCCGCCAGTTATCGAACAATTGCAATCGGTGATCAACTTATCCATGCGCTTAAAGTTCAGCGGCGACTACAAAATGAAAATCGTTTACGATATGGTAAAAATTACCATGAATCTAACTTTGTATGTACAAAAGAAAATGGGAAACCTGTAACTCCCAATTCGATTAAGTACTATGCAAGTACCGTCACTAAAGAGCTAGGTTTCCCATTTAATTTCCATAGTTTGCGTCATACCCACGCAACCATGTTACTAGAAGCGGGTGCATCTGCTAAAGAGGTCCAAGTACGATTGGGCCATAACAAAATTGCCACCACTCTAGATACCTATGTCCATCTTAGCAATAAGAAGAAACATCAAACAGCAAATCTATTTGATCAAATAGCTAAAATGTAAAATCTTGCCCACCATTTGCCCACAAAGTATCTTACGTCTTGCCCACGAAGGTACTTCATGTGGGCAAATGGTGGGCAAAACACTTTAATTGGTCTATATATTGGTCTACTTTGTGAAATTTAGCAAGTTAGAAACGCCTTTACATCAACGTTTACTTCTCGTCCAATTGCTCATCGGTCTTCAAAACGGCCATAAAGGCGGCCTGAGGAATATCAACTTTTCCAACAGCCTTCATCCGTTTCTTTCCGCGTTTCTGCTTATCTAATAATTTAGCACGCCGGTCTGGATCCCCGGTATGAATACGGGCAGTAACGTCTTTTCGGTAGGCTTTAATATTAGTCCGTGCAATAATCTTTGAGCCGATTGCTGCTTGAATTGGTATTTCAAAGTTTTGGCGTGGAATAATCTTCTTTAATTTAGCAGTAATTTCCCGACCACGTTCTGCCGCAAAGTCACGGTGAGCAATAAAGCTTAATGCATCCACCTTATCGCCATTAAGTAAGATGTCAATCTTAACCAAATTACTTGGCCGGTAGCCATCAATTTCATAATCTAAGGAAGCATATCCCCGTGTAGAACTCTTTAATTTATCAAAGAAGTCAAAAATAATTTCTGACAACGGAATATGATAAATAACATTTACCCGGGTATCGCTTAGATATTCCATCGTATCAAAGTCTCCCCGTTTCCGTTGGCAAAGTTCCATTACTGGGCCAACATAATCATTGGGGACCATGATTGAAGCGCGGACATATGGTTCCTTAATCGCTTTAATTGAAGAAGCATCTGGCATTTCAGCTGGATTTTCCACTTCTTTCGTTGTCCCATCCGCTAATTCAACATGGTAAGTAACAGATGGCGCAGTAGTAATCAGATCGAGGTTAAATTCACGTTCCAGTCGTTCTTGAATAACATCCATGTGAAGTAATCCTAAGAAACCACAACGGAAACCAAAACCAAGTGCCTGTGATGATTCTGGTTCGAAGGTTAATGCTGCATCATTAAGTTGAAGTTTTTCTAGTGCATCACGCAAATCATTAAACTTAGCATTATCGGTTGGATAGAGTCCAGCGTATACCATTGGCGTCATTTGCCGATATCCTTCTAACGGCTTATCTGTAGGATTATCCGCACTTGTAACCGTATCACCGACCCGAGTATCTTTAATGTCTTTAATTGCCGCGGTGATATAACCTACATCCCCAGCCATCAATACATCACGCGCCAATGGTTTAGGAGAGTTAATTCCTACTTCAGCAACTTCATATTCGGTACCACCGTTCATTAACTTAATTCGGTCACCTTTTTTAACCGTTCCTTCAACAACCCGGACACTAAGAACCACGCCCCGATAATCATCATACTTTGAATCAAAGATAAGGGCTTTTAACGGCGCAGTTAAATCTCCTGTTGGTGCTGGGACATCCTTAACGATTTTTTCAAGGACTTCATCAACGCCCATTCCAGTCTTAGCACTAATATCAACTGCCTCATCAGTATCTAAACCAATCTCGTCTTCAATCTGTTTCTTAGTACCCTCAGGATCAGCAGACGGTAAATCGATCTTATTGATAACAGGTAAGATCTCAAGGTCATTGTCAAGCGCTAAAAAGACGTTAGCAAGTGTCTGTGCTTCTACCCCTTGCGTTGCATCGACCACTAAGACGGCACCTTCACAGGCAGCAAGAGACCGTGATACTTCATAAGAAAAATCGACGTGGCCTGGTGTATCGATTAAGTGGAAAATGTAATCTTCACCGTCTTTAGCATGATATGTCAAGGCGACGGCATTTAATTTGATTGTAATGCCCCGTTCACGTTCTAGAGGCATATCATCAAGAATCTGATTTTTCATTTCACGTTTGCTGATTGAATCAGTCATTTCTAAAATGCGATCAGCAAGCGTGGATTTTCCATGGTCAATGTGGGCAACAATCGAGAAATTTCGAATGTGTTTTTGCCGCTCTTTCATTTCTTCTAGGTTCATTGTCATGAATTTATTCACTACTTTCTAAACTTGTAAATACTAATAATAGTATACCAAAGACTAGGCTTTCAGGGAAAAAATAATCAATGTTCATTATCAAAGTTAAAAATTAATTTGACAGTAACTAGGTACTAACTATAATTATAATTAAATTTTTTCGTAGAAATGAGAAAGAAAACAATGACACAAATTATTCAACTAAAATATGGTAATACTAAATGCTATCTCTTAAAAGGAACTCAAAAAAATTTATTAATTGATACTGACTGGGCAGGAAAGCTTCCCCAGTTTTTTAATGAGCTAGGTAAGAAGCATTTAAAAGTTCAGGATATTGATTACTTACTGATTACACATTACCATCCCGACCATATGGGATTAACAACTGACCTAATGAAACTTGGAGTCCAGTTGGTAATAATGGACTGTCAAAAAGATTATGTTCACCAAAGTGACTATATATTCCAAAAAGAAAAGAATCCTTATTTCCAGCCAATTGATGATCAACAAGCTAAGCAATTAAACTTATCTGATAGTCAATATTTTCTTAATCAATGCGGTATTGGGGGCAAAATTCTAAGTACTCCTGGCCACAGTATTGATTCAATCTCTGTCGTTTTGGACAGTGGGGAAGCATTTGTTGGAGATCTTTATCCCCAAGAGCAAGTGCCACTGTATCATGACAAAATTTTAAGTCGTAGTTGGCAAAATTTAATTAGTCAAGGTGTAAGATTTGTTTACTTTGCCCACTATGCAAATGAACGGGTTAACTTAGCCTAACCGAAAGCCAATTAGATAACCTTGGCAATAGACTATATTATAAGAGACCCAGAAAGCTAAAAGTTTCTGGGTCTCTTACTTATTCTAAGAATGAAATGATTATTTTCATTTCACTTTTACTTATCCTCAAAGGCATCACGTAACTTATCAAGAACTGTCTTCTTAACACCCTTAACGTCTTCACCGCTAGCAGCCGCAAAAGCTAACATTGCTTCACGTTGACGTTTGTTAAGGCTCTTAGGTGTCTTAACATGGACAGTAACATGTTCATCCCCGTTACCATTACCGTTAAGGTGTGGAACACCCTTGCCACGCAAGCGGAAATTAGTTTCTGATTGTGTTCCAGCAGGAATTTTAAGGTTGACATCACCATGAACCGTTTTAACTTTTACTTCGTCTCCCAAGGCTGCTTGAGCAAACGAAATATCACGATCAACGTAAATTGTTGAACCATCACGCCGGAATTCTCGACTTGGTGTTACTCGGAAGACAATATACAAATCTCCGGCTGGGCCGCCATTCTCACCAGCATCCCCTTGATGTTGGAGCCGCATTTGTTGACCATCATCAACACCGGCAGGCACCTTTACTTCTAGCTCATGACGTTCATGAACATGTCCTGCACCATGGCAAGTATCACAACGATCTTCTGGCTTAATAATCTTTCCAGTTCCATTACATTCTGGACAAGTGGTTTGAGTTTGCATATTGCCTAGTGGTGTTTGACGAACACTCGTAATCACGCCGGCACCATGACACCGCGGACAAGTTATTGGCGATTTACCAGGCTTTGCTCCGGTTCCATGACAAGTCTTACATTCTGCATCACGGTCATACTTGATAGTAGTTGTTTTACCAAAAACCGCATCCATAAAATCAAGAGTCATTGCATATTGTAAATCACGCCCTTGACGCGGGGCTGTTGGGTCCCGACGAGTACGACCGCCGCCACCAAAGAATTGACTAAAGATGTCGTCAAAGCCGCCACCAAAGTTAGAATAAGCTTGACCACCACCAAAGCCGCCGAAGCCTTGACCGCCAGCACCTTGTGGGCCAGCTGAACCAAATTGATCATATTGAGCACGTTTTTGACTATCACTCAATGTCTCATATGCTTCATTAATCTTCTTAAACTTTTCTTCTGCACCAGGCTCGTGGTTAACGTCTGGGTGGTATTTTGCCGCAAGCCGACGATATGCACGCTTGATGTCTTTTTCGGATGCATCCTTAGAGACACCTAAAATGTCATAATAATCTTGTTCTGCCATATAATAAATACCTCATTACTTTATTGCTTGTTTAGTTATACCACAGCCAGCAAACGAAAGTAAAAGCCAAAGTCCTTTTTTCTGGCCTTTGGCTTTTACACTAACATTTTAAGACTGTTTACCGCAGGCTATTTCTTGTCGTCTGGTGTAACGTCCTTAAAATCACCATCAACAGTATTGTCATCATTACCGTTGTCATTACCATTTTGTTGGTTATCACCAGGTTGACCATTAGCAGCGCCACCTTGTGCACCTTGAGCTTGTTGGTAAAGCTTTACGCTAAGGTCTTGAATAACTTTGTTCAAAGCATCCTTCTTAGCTTTCATTTCATCAAGGTTGCCGCTTTCTTTAGCCTTCTTTAATTCGTCACGAGCACTTTCAGCCTTCTTGATATCATCTTCAGGAACTTTACCCTTAACTTCCTTCAAAGTCTTATCAACTTGGAAGAGTTCTTGGTCAACTTCATTCTTTAAGTCAACTTCTTCCTTCTTCTTCTTGTCGGCTTCAGCATGCTCTTCAGCATCCTTCTTCATCCGTTCAATTTCTTCATCACTTAAGCCCGAGTTAGACTTGATAGTGATGTTTTGCTTCTTATGAGTTCCTTGATCTTCAGCAGAAACATTAACAATACCGTTCTTATCGATATCAAATGTAACTTTAATTTGAGGAACACCACGAGGAGCAGCAGGAATATCAGTTAGTTGGAAGTTACCTAAAGTCTTGTTATCTGCTGCCATTGGACGTTCACCTTGAAGAACGTGAATATCAACAGCTGGTTGGTTATCAGCAGCAGTTGAGAAGATTTGACTCTTTGAAGTAGGAATAGTCGTGTTACGGTCAATCAACTTAGTGAAGACACCACCCATGGTTTCAATACCAAGTGAAAGTGGAGTAACATCAAGTAATACGACATCCTTAACATCACCAGTAAGAACCCCACCTTGAATAGCTGCACCAAGGGCAACGGCTTCGTCAGGATTAATTGAGTGGTTAGGTTCCTTACCAGTTAATTCCTTAACCATTTCTTGAACGGCAGGAATACGAGTAGATCCACCATTTAAGATAACTTCATCAATGTCATCAAAAGTAAGATCAGCATCTTTCAAAGCATTCAATACTGGTTGCTTTGTCCGTTCAACTAAGTCATTAGTTAATTGGTTAAATTGTGCCCGACTTAATGTCTTTTCCAAGTGTAATGGACCGTTTTCACCAGCTGAAATAAATGGTAAGCTGATTTGTGCTTCTTGAACACCTGACAAGTCTTTCTTAGCCTTTTCGGCAGCATCCTTCAAACGTTGAAGCGCCATCTTATCTTGAGAAAGATCAACACCGTGTTCTTCCTTAAAGCCATCGATTAACCAATCCATAATCTTTTGGTCAAAGTCATCCCCACCTAAATGAGTATCACCATTAGTAGAGAGAACTTGGAAGACACCGTCACCTAATTCAAGGATGGAAACATCGAATGTACCACCACCAAGGTCATAAACAAGGATCTTTTCATCTTTGTCCTTCTTATCAAGACCATATGCTAATGATGAAGCAGTAGGTTCGTTAATAATCCGCTTAACATCAAGGCCCGCAATTTTACCGGCATCCTTAGTAGCTTGACGTTGAGCATCGTTGAAGTATGCAGGAACAGTGATAACTGCTTGAGTAACAGTATCACCAATGTAGTCTTCAGCATATTTCTTAAGGTATTGCAAAATCATTGCTGAAATTTCTTGTGGAGTATATTTCTTGCCATCAACTTCAACAGTGTATCCTGCTTCACCCATGTGACTCTTGATTGATGAAATAGTGTTAGGATTAGTAATTGCTTGACGCTTTGCTACTTCCCCAACTTGAGTTTCACCATTCTTAAATGAAACAACAGATGGTGTTGTCCGACTTCCTTCTGGGTTGGTGATAATCTTAGGTTCATTACCTTCCATAACAGCAACCGCAGAGTTAGTAGTACCTAAATCAATACCAATAATCTTATTACTTGCCATAATTTATTTCCTTCTCTCACAAATTTATTGAGCTACAACAACCATTGCTGGGCGTAATACCCGGTCTTTGAGTTGATATCCTGCTTGAAGAACATTAACAACAGTTTCAGGCTTCTGACCTTCTTCGACCGGAACAGTTTGAACTGCCTGGTGAAGAGTAGGATCAAATGTTTCACCATCAGCTTTGATTTCAGTGATGCCATGATCATTTAATGCCTTTACAAGGTGATCATGGACCATTTGAATGCCTTTTTTAAGTTGCTTGCCATTATCGTCTACAACTTCAATTGCTAATGCCCGTTTAAGGTTATCAAGCACTGGTAAAATTGACTTTGCTAAATCCTGACCATCATATTTAAGGATTTGAGCCCGTTCTTTATTAAAACGATTAGTCATATTTTGAATTTCTGCTTCTGCTCGTAAATATTTGTCATCTTTATCAGCGAGCTGCTTCTTTAAGTCAGCGATCTCTTCTTTTAATTTAGAAGTTTGATCATCCTTCTTATCTGAAGCCTCTTTTTTTATATCTTTTTTAGGTGCCTTTTCATTTTCAGGCGCAGTTTGTTTTTGTTGATCTTCTTGTTTTTCCTTGGCCAATTAACTCGCCTCCTATGAATCATAATAGTGACGGTAGAAATCTAATAGCCGTTTTGCTAATTCTTGGCGAAAGGCATTTACAATTCCAATTGTCCGTGAATAAGGCATCCTTGTTGGGCCAAGAACTGCAATAATTCCTCGTCCATATTGTTCAACATTATAACTTGCAGTAATTAAGCTATAATCATCAAGAAGCTTATTCTTAGAGATTTCTTGACCGATTTTAACATTAACTCCATTATCTGAGGTAAGTGTCGAATCCAAGATATTTGATAAATTATCATTCTTATCTAACAAGCCATACAGTGATTGGATTGCGTGAGGATCATGAGTACTTGCAAAATCCAGTAAGTTCAGTCGACCACCAACGAAAAACCGCTCACGTGCTGCTTGAGATAAGACATTATCAAAAATATCAAGGAAACCATCGGGACTATGCATATAATGCAGAACCTGAAGTGGGATATCATCTTTTAGTCGTTTTACCACTTCTGATAGCGGCAAACCAACTAATTGATCATTAATCATTCTAATTACTGCCTGCATTGCATCTGTGTCAATGTCCGGCGGCAAAGTGAATGACTGATTTTCAACCTCACCGCTATCGGTAACCAAGATTGCAATAACCTTATGATTTCCTAGCGGTACAACTCGAAAGCCACTCAAACGAACACTTTCTTGCTCAGGCTTTAGTGTAAAAGCAGTATATGAAGTTAAATTTGATAAGATATCTGCTGAATGTGAAATAATCTCGTCAATCTTTTGAAAACCGGTTCCAAGTGAGTTTTGAATCACTACCAGATCATTATCAGTAACTGCTTGTGGATCAAGCAAGTTATCAACATAATAACGGTAACCTCGTTTCGATGGAATCCGGCCTGATGAAGAGTGCTCTTTTAAGATCAAATCATTGTCCTCTAAAACCGCCATCTCATTACGGACAGTTGCTGAACTGACCTTAAAAGGCAACTTTTCTGCTAAATGTTTTGATCCAACCGGTTGACCAGTTGATGTGTATTGACGTACAATCGCTTGCAGAATCTTTTTCTGTCGTTGTGTTAGCATCGTATATCACTTCCCCTTTTAGCACTCATTAGGGTCAAGTGCTAAACACACTGTATAATATACCAATTACTACCCTAAAAGTCAAGAAACGTCAAACAATTTTTTAAAGGAGCTTTATCCATGAAACATAAAGAACATCGCTATATTCAACCCCAGAATACTCAAGAAGCAATGTTATTAATTCAGAAGTTATTTAATAAATACCGTAATGCGCCCCTAACGAATGAACTATTAGAATATCATAACAACCTAATCTATCGCTTACAGTCAGATATTAAAGACGAAGCAATTAAGGAGAACAATCCTAATCAACTTAAGGCACTTGCTTCCATGACCGAAATTATGCGTAACTGGACAACGGTGCGCTTAAACGGCCAGCCTTTTAACGGGAAAATGCGGCATTTCAAATTAGTGACTGATGGCGGATTCAAATTTGAACGAAACATTCATAAGATTAACCAGACTACCAGTCATCGTGGGAGTCGGCATTAAAAAAGAGGTTTGATGAATCTTGGTGGCGCAATTGCCACGAAAGATCAATTCAAACCTCTTTTATTTATATTTTTCTAAAATATGACGGGCGTTTTGTTCATCCTGCTTCATCTGTGCAACTAATGCATCTGCTCCCGTGAACTTTTCTTCGCCACGAAGGTACTGATACCAACGAACAACTACTTCTTCACCATACACCATTTGTTGAAAATCAAATAAATTAATCTCAACCGTTAATTGATTAGCATCGCCAAATGTTATGTTATGGCCAACACTTGCCATGCCGTCATACCACTTCTTACCGAGCTTAACTTTGACAGCATAGACCCCAATTCCAGGAATTCGCTCCTCTTCTGGATGCTCAACATTGATTGTAGGAAAGCCAAGTGTTCGTCCACGAGCTAAGCCATGAACTACTAAGCCAGTTGTTTGATAAGGATACCCTAGTGCTTGGTTGGCTGCTTCTACATTACCAGCATCAATTAATTTCCGAATTTCTCGCGAACCGACCTTTTCCTGACTTCCATCCTCAGTAAATTTGGGCACAGTTACAACTTCAAACCGTCCCGCTGCATACTTAGGAAGCAACTTCATTGATGCAATATCTTCTTTTCCATAAGTATGATCAAAACCTGCTACGACCGTTTGAGCATGAAAACCTACCAAATACTCATCAACAAATTGCTGAGGAGAAAGACTTGCAAAAGACGAGGTAAAGCTTATTAAATAAACCCGATCGACATCAAGATCATTTAATAATTCAAGCTTCCTATCGACCGTTGATAAATACTTAAAGCCGCCCTTATATTGACGATAAACAATTCCTGGAGCATGATCATACGTCAAAACTACTAATGGCAATCCTTTTTCACGGGCAATTTCACGGGCACGTTTGATTACTGCCTGATGTCCCCGATGAACACCATCAAAGAAACCCATTGCAAGTACAATTGGTCCCGCAGGAATTAGTCTTTTTTCCAAAGGATGGTGAATTTTTATAACTTGCAACTCCTACACTCCTCAATTAACTGCAAACATTTTAGTCGGCTTATACATTTTATTTTTCGGATCAAAATGATACAGTGCTTTTACTTGTCCATCAAATGATAACACAATTTCCTTCTCGCTAGTATTAAGTTCACTTAGAGAAAGCCATCCCCCATTTTGAACCTTTTTCCATTGAGCCACTTGAATCGTTAATTGCGGATAGTCCTTCAAAGCATAATCTAAAGGATACAAGTATTGCTGGAGAGTTTGGGTCGCAACAGCATCGCGAACGTCGTCTAAACTTAAAGTCTGATCAAGAGTAAAGCCTCCACTCTTCAACCGCGTTAACAAACTCATTACTCCTGGATATCCTAGTTTACGTGCAAGGTCAACAACAAGCGTCCGAATATAAGTACCCTTACTACATTCAACATTAAAGCGGATTCGTTGTTGTTTATTTTCTTCATCATACTTTGAGCTTAGTAATTCAAATTTGCTAATAGTCACTTGCCGTTTGGGCCGTTCAACAGTTTCGCCAGCTCTTGCATATTCATAAAGCTTTTTTCCATTTACTTTTACAGCCGAATACATCGGTGGGATTTGTACTATTGTCCCCGTTAATGAATTCATGGCTGCTAATATTTCACTAGTGGGAATTTCATCTGCAACTACTTTTTCTTCAATTTTGTCTCCATCAAGGTCTTGGGTAGTAGTCGCAAACCCAATTAAAAGCTCACCTTGATATTGTTTTCCTGATTGCATCAAATAGTCAACAACTTTGGTAGCATTTCCAACACAAATTGGTAAAACGCCTGCTACACCTGGGTCAAGCGTCCCTGAATGACCAATCTTTTTAGTTTTTAAAATTTGTCGTAGTCGACTAACACAGGCAAAACTAGTCATCCCACGTTCTTTATATAAGGGTATTATTCCATCCATCGTTATTCCTCCAAGTGGCTGTGATATAAGTCAAGTTACTTTCACAAAAGACAAATAACACAGTACAACAATGGCCCCCATCGCTCGGTAAAACCGAACGTTGGAGGCCTATTGTTGCTTACGGGGGGCTCACAGAGGCTAGCTTCGCGTCGAAAAACGAACTCACAAGTAACTTCTGTCTCGCTCCCCTTTTTTGCTAATTATTTTTCTTTTTTGTGTAAGTCGTTAATGAGTTGATCAATTCGACTACCGTAAGCAACTGATGGGTCTCTTACAAATTTGATTTCTGGAGTCTTAAAAATATTAAGACGTGCGCCTAATTCACTACGAATTAACCCAGTCGCCTTATCTAATCCAGCCTGTGCCTTTTCGGCATCAGAAGCAAGATCTGACAAGATACTGTAATAGATAGTTGCTTGCTGGAGATCACCAGTAACATCCACACCTGTAATTGTAACGTTTTGTACACGTGGATCACGAACACGTTTTAACAAGATTTCATCAACATCTTTTTGAATTTCTTGAGCTAAACGATCTACTCGATATTGTTTACTTGGCATCTTTATCTCTCCTCAGCTTTTACTTAACTGGAACTTCTTTCATCTTGTAGGCTTCAATAACATCCATTTCCTTAATGTCATTGTAGTTTTCGATTGTCAAACCACATTCGTAACCCTGCTTAACTTCTTTGACATCATCTTTGAAGCGCTTAAGACTACCTAATTCACCTTCGTAAATAACAACGCCATCACGAACTAAGCGAACCTTTGCATCACGAGTGATCTTACCGGATGTAACCATTCCCCCGGCAATTGTACCAACCTTTGATGCCTTATAGATTTGACGAACTTCTACTTGACCAATTGTTTCTTCCTTGTATACCGGTTCAAGCATCCCTTTCATCGCATCTTCAACTTCTTCAATTGCATCGTAAATGACACGGTGAAGACGGATATCAATACTATTAGAATCAGCCAATGTCTTAGCTACGGCAGTTGGACGGACATTAAAGCCAATGATAACCGCATTAGATGCTTCCGCTAAGGTAACATCACTTTGATTAATAGCACCAACGGCTTGATGAATAATATCAACACGAACACCGTCAACTTTAATCTTTTGAAGACTTTGACTTAAAGCTTCAACTGATCCTTGAACATCGGCTTTAATGATAATTGGTAAGGTCTTCATTTGCCCCTTCTTCATAGTAGCAAAAAGGTTGTCTAATGTAACGTGAGAAGTCTTTTGACGTTCCTTATCCATGGCACGTTTAGCCCGTTCTTCACCTGCTGCACGGGCAGTCTTTTCATCATCAAAGACAACAAACCGGTCCCCAGCTTCTGGTACTTCATTTAGCCCAGTAATCTCAACAGGAGTAGATGGGGTAGCTTCTTTAATCCGACGACCATTTTCATTTGTCATTGTCCGCACACGACCAAATGTGTTACCAACAACAATTGGGTCCCCAACATGAAGAGTACCTTGTTGAACTAAAACAGTAGCAACTGATCCCCGACCTTGATCAAGACGGGCTTCAACAACTGATCCAGCCGCATTTTGATCTGGATTAGCCTTCAATTCCAGCATTTCAGCTTGGAGTAGAATCATATCAAGCAACTCATCAAGATTCTTGCCAAATTTAGCAGAAATCTTAACAAAAATCGTATCTCCACCCCAGTCTTCAGGAATCAAGTTATACTTTGCTAATTCTTCAGTTACACGATCTGGATTTGCACCTGGCTTATCAATCTTGTTAACTGCAACAATGATTGGTGTCTGGGCAGCTTGCGCGTGGTGAATCGCTTCAACTGTCTGTGGCATAACTCCATCATCAGCTGCAACAACAAGGACCGTGATATCAGTAATATTAGCTCCTCGTGCACGCATTTCAGTAAAGGCAGCGTGTCCTGGCGTATCAAGGAACGTAATTAATTGATCATTATAGTGAACTTGGTAAGCACCAATTTCCTGGGTGATTCCCCCCGCTTCATGTTCAGTAACATGAGAGTGACGTAACTTATCAAGTAAGGTTGTCTTACCATGGTCAACGTGTCCCATAACGGTAACAACAGCTGGCCGCGTTACTTGATGTTCAGTATTATTTTGTTCATCTTCAAACATCTTATCAATGTCTGAAACATCAACTTGAACCTTTTCCTTAGCCTCAATACCGTAATCAGTTGCTAATAGTTCAATTGTATCCTTATCAAGTGACTGATTTTGGTTGATCATTACACCAAGCATAAATAACTTTTTAACAATTTCTGCTGGTGAACGGTGTAAGATCTTTCCTAAGTCTTGGGCATTCATCCCATCAGTATATTCTAATACCTCTGGAAGCGGCTTATCTTTTCGTTGTGTTGGTTGCTTATGAGCTACCTCACGTAACCGCTTGTTTTTATTGTGTTTCTTGTTCTTCTTATTTTTCTTATTAAAGCGCTTGCCATTACGGCCCTGATCGTTATTCAAGCTGCCGCCAAATCGATCACCGTTGTTTTGGTGTTGATTATTTTCTTTTGTTCCATTGTTTGGCCGGCTATTGTTTTTCTTTTGTGGACGCTCATTTTGAGTTTTATCATGATCATGGTGTTGATTATGATTTTGTGCTTGATGGTTATTTTGCTTATTGTGACCATCATTTTTCTTTACTGGTTGTTGATTATTAGTTGTTTTTTGTCCACCCTTTGCAAGTTGACGTAATTGTTGCGCTTGATCTGGGGTAACAGAAGACATGTGACTTTTAACTCCCATTCCTTGCCGATTGGCCATATTAACTAAGTCTTTGCTAGGCATTTTTAATTCCTTAGCTAATTCATAAATTCGTTCTTTGGCCATATGCTCACACTCCTTATCTCATAGTTAGTAGTTCCTCAAACTTTCTTGCAAAACCTGATTGCATTACACAAAAAACTGTTCGTGCTTGCCCTGTTGCCTGACTAAGCTGTTCCCTAGTGAAATCTGTTGAAAAAGGAATGCCATAAAACTTACATTTATCAGTAATCTTTTTTGCACTAGCCTTTCCAGCATCTGAAGCTAGGAACACAAACTTTGCCTTCTTAGTTTGAATATTTTTTAAGACAATCTCTTCCCCACTTTGAAGTTGCTGGGCACGCCGAGCGATTCCAAGGAGGTTTAAGACCTGTTCTTTATTTTTGATCATTACCAAATAACTCTTGTCGTGCCTGTAGGTGGTCTGCATACTTGATTAATTCATCATAAAATGATTCATCAAGTTGAACGTGAAAAGCTTTTTCAAAAGTTTTTTCTTTCTTGGCGCGCTTTGCAATATCCACATCTACTGCAACATAAGCTCCACGACCAGGCTTCTTACCGGTTGGGTCTAAGGATACCTCATTTTCCTTATTCTTAACTACCCGAATTAATTGCCGTTTGGGCATCATTTCACCGGTAACAATGTCTTTACGCATCGGTATTTTTCTCTTTTTCATTATTTTCACCCCGCTGCTTAATTTTTAGTTATTCTTCGTTATTGTCAATATTTTCTTCTGAATCAGCTACTTCTTCAGATTCTTGATCATTTTCAGCCATTTCAGATTCAGACTTGATATCAATCTTGTACTTAGTCAAACGAGCAGCGAGACGAGCATTTTGGCCCCGCTTACCGATGGCTAAGGATAATTGGCTATCAGGAACAACGACAGTGCATGAACGTTCTGTTTGTCCTTCAGTTGTTTCTTCCCCTTCGCTATCCTCAGTTTCGCTTGCTGCCTTCTCTTCGTTAAAGATTACATCAAGTACTTCTGCTGGGTTCAAAGCATTAGCGATAAACTTAGCGGGATCCTTAACGTATTCCACAATATCCATATTCTCGCCATCAAGTTCATTAACGATTGCTTGGACACGAGAACCTCGTGGACCAACGCAAGTCCCAACTGGATCAACATTAGGATCATTTGAGTATACCGCAACCTTAGCACGATCACCTGCTTCACGAGCAATATTTTCGATTAAGACAGTCCCATCCTTGATTTCTGGCACTTCCCGTTCAAATAACCGCTTCAAAAGTTCTGGAGCAGTCCGGCTAACAAAGATTTGTGGTCCCCGACGATCGTCATTTACTTTCGTTACGTATACTTGAATCCGATCATGGACATGGTAGTGCTCATTAGGCATCTTATCTCTAAAGCCCATGGCACCTTCTACGCCATCTCCTAAATCAACGTATGTGAAACGCTTATCTTCTCGTGAAACTTCACCAGTGATAATCTCGTTTTCATAAGTCTTGTACTTGTCGTAAATGATTTTCCGTTCTTCTTCACGGAGACGTTGCATTACCACTTGTTTAGCAGTTTGGGCAGCAATCCGACCAAAGTCACGAGGAGTAACTTCTTCGCGAATTTCATCGCCAATGTCATAGCCTTGACCATGAGGGAGCTTCCGCGCATCAGCTAAACTCATGAATTCGTTGCTATCTGCTTCGACTGCTTCTTCATCATCAGTAATTGTTTTTACAGCGTAGACTTTAATATTACCAGTCAATGAATTGAATTCTACTTCAACATTCTTATCACCGTAATTTTGCTTGTATGCTGATTCAAGTGCTTGTTCTAACGCTTCAATAACAATCTCTTTCTTGATACCCTTTTCTTTTTCAAGATAATCAAGGGCGCCAATCATCTCAGTGTTAATTTTTGGCTTACTCACCTTTCGACACTCCTTTAATACTAGAATTTAATCGCTAATCGGGCCTGGGCAATTTTCTGACGATCAATCGTAATTTGCCGATGACGAGTCTTATCTAAATAATCCAACGTAATTTCTTTATCAGATAATTGCGTTAATGTACCCTCATAGACCTTTTGACCATTAATCTGTTGGTAAAGAGAGATGTGAATGTAATGGTCAATTGCTCGTTGATAATCTTCCTCTTTCTTCAGTGGGCGTTCAGCACCTGGTGAGGAAACTTCTAAAAAGTAAGCCTGTGGAATTGGATCAGGTTCAACATTATCTAATGCTTCACTTAATTCATCACTGACAAGTGCGCAATCTTCTAGCGTAATCCCACCGTCTTTATCAATATAAACGCGGAGGTACCAGCTTTTACCTTCTTTTACAAACTCTAAGTCATATAAGTAAAAATCATGGTCCTGTAAAATCGGCGTTACAAGATCTGTTACAGTTTCTACAACACTGCTCAAACGTGTCACCTCCATTATTTGCAATAAAAAGAGCGAGCATCTCTGCTCACTCCCACGAGTTATTTACCATAATCTATTGTAGCATGTAACATCGCTACTGGCAAGCAATGAAGCATGTTTTCATTGTTATTCCTTAAAACAAGCTAAGTTGATTTTCGTCAGGCAGCTTATCTAATACATGATTATCGGTGAGGAAATCAATCAGTGTCTGCGAAACCTTTCCGCGCTCTGCCAAATCTTCTTTAGAAAGGAATGGCCGTTCTTCACGTGCGGCAACAATTTGCTTAGCAACGTTTAGTCCTAATCCAGGAACTGCGCGGAATGGTGCAATTAATGAATCACCATCAATCAACCAATCGGAGGCATCTGATTTTTCAATATCAACCATCTTAAATTTGAAGCCCCGTTCCAGCATTTCATTAGCTAGTTCAAGGATTGTTAAGAGATTCTTCTCTTTTGCACTAGCATCATTTCCCTTATCATTGATTTCTTTCATCCGTTGCTTAACCGCATCTTTACCGTGAGACATCGCTACTACATCAAAGTCATCTGCGCGCACGGAGAAGAATGCACAATAATAAACTAACGGGAAGTAAACCTTAAAGTAAGCAATTCGCAGCGCCATTAAAACATAAGCAGCCGCGTGCGCCCGCGGGAACATGTACTTGATCTTCAAACATGAATCCATATACCATTGCGGAACATTAGCTTCATGCATCTTTTCTTGCCACTCGTCTGGAATTCCGCGACCTTTCCGTACGTGTTCCATAATTTGGAAAGAAATTTCTGAGTCCATTCCATAGTGGATTAAGTCGGTCATGATGTTATCACGACAACCAATCACATTAGCGATAGTGGCAATTCCTTGTTTGATTAGTTCCTGGGCATTATCTAGCCACACCCCAGTTCCATGTGAAAGACCAGAAATTTGTAGTAATTGCGAGTAGTTTTTCGGATGAGTATCCTCCAGCATTCCCCGGACAAATCGCGTCCCGAATTCCGGCAATCCTAGTGTACCAGTTTTACTTTGAATTTGTTCTTCAGTTACACCCAATACCTTAGGACTAGAGAATAAGGCCATCACCCCTGGATCATCCATTGGAATCGATTGAGGATCAATTCCTGATAGGTCTTGTAAGGCACGAATCATCGTTGGATCATCATGCCCCAAAATATCCATTTTAAGAATATTATCGTGAATCGAGTGGAAATCAAAGTGAGTTGTTTCCCAGGCAGCTGTTTGGTCATCAGCAGGATACTGAACAGGTGTAAAGTCATAAATATCCATGTCATCAGGGACAATAATGATCCCCGCTGGGTGCTGACCAGTAGTTCGCTTAACACCAGTAGCTCCTTTTGCTAAGCGATCCTCCTCTGCCTTTCTAAATTCCTTTTCTGTATCTCGTTCGTAAGCCTTCACATATCCATAAGCCGTCTTGTCGGCAACCGTACCAATCGTCCCGGCACGGAATACATTTTTTTCACCGAATAAGACTTTCATATAGTTATGGGCAATTGGCTGGTAGTCACCAGAGAAGTTTAAATCAATATCTGGCACCTTATTACCCTTAAATCCAAGGAAGGTTTGGAATGGAATATCATGACCGTCTTTTACCATTAGAGTGCCACACTTTGGACATTTTTTATCTGGCAAATCGAAACCTGAACTATATTCCCCTTGTGTATAGAAGTGGGTAAACTGACAATTTGGACAACGGTAATGTGGTGGCAACGGGTTAACTTCTGTAATTCCCGAAAGCGTTGCAACCACACTTGAACCAACAGATCCCCGCGAACCTACTAAGTATCCATCTTTATTGGACTTAGCTACTAGTCGTTGGGCAATTAAATAGTGAACAGAGAATCCGTTCTTAACAATACTGTTCAACTCTAATTCAATCCGGTCCTGAACTAATTGTGGCAAAGGATCACCATACCATTTTCGCGCAGTATTCCATGTCCGATCTTGGATTTCCTGTTCGGCCCCCTTCATATGCGGTGGATAAAGTTTATCTTTTACTGGCCGAATATTGTCATCAATCTCAGCTGCAATCTTATTACTATTCTCCACAACTAATTCGTGGGCTTTTTCTTCACCGAGAAAAGCAAATTCATTTAGCATTTCATCAGTGGTCCTAAAGTGCACTTCTGGACGCTCAGTTCGATTTAACGGGTTTGCGCCACCTTGCGAGTTAATCAGGATCTTACGGTAAATTCCATCATGTGGATCGAGGTAATGGACATCTCCAGTGGCAACCACTGTTTTCTCCAAGTCATCCCCTAGTTTGACCATATTTTTGAGGATATCTTCGAGGTGGTCTTCATCTGCAATCACGTGTTGTTCAAGTAACGGTGCATAGTTTGGTTTGGGCTGGACCTCAATAAAATCATAGTAGCGCGCCTTTTCTAGTGCTTGATCGTAACCCTTCTCCATCATTGCGGTAAATACTTCTCCCGATGAACAAGCAGTTCCCAAAAGCAGTCCTTCACGATATTTCGTCAGCACCGTTCGCGGAATTCGCGGTACCCGGTAAAAATATTCAACGTTTGAGAGCGATACTAACTTAAATAAGTTTTTCAAACCAGCCTGGGTCTGCGCAAAAATCGTTACATGAAAAGGCCGCGCATGACGGTAAGCATTATTTTCTTCCATATGCTTGTTTAAATCATCCACATACTTCACATCATAACGGGCTTCAGCATCTTTCAAGAACTTATAAAGCAAGTGTCCTGTAGCTTCCGAATCATAGTTAGCACGGTGGTGATGTTCCAATGCTACCTTAAACTTTTTACTAAGCGTGTTTAATCGGTATCCTCGCATATCAGGATATAAGAATCGCGCCAGTGGTAATGTATCGATTACTGGTTCCACGATTTTTCCCATTTGATGACGTTCATAGCCAGTATTCATAAAACCCATATCAAATGCAACGTTATGACCAGCAATAATGCAGCCCTTACAAAAGTCCTTAAACATCTGAAAAACTTCTTCTTCAGTTTTTGAGCCCTGAACCATTTCAGTGGTGATACTAGTTAAATTAGTTGTTTGTTCTGATAACGGGAAACCAGGATCGATGAATTCATCAAAACGTTCTAAGACATTTCCATCTTGCATTTTAACTGCAGATAATTCAATTACCTTATCGTAAATTGCCGATAACCCTGTCGTTTCCACGTCAAAAATAACATAGGTCTGATGAGCGAGTTCTTCATGATTCTCGTTATATACCAATGGAATTCCATCATCAACAACATTAGCTTCCATTCCATATAGCATTTTAATGCCCGTTTTTTTGGCCACACTAAATGCTTCCGGAAAAGCCTGGACATTCCCATGATCGGTTACCGCAATCGCTGGATGTCCCCACTTATGAGCACGAGTTGCAAGCTCAGTAATCGAATTAGTGGCATCCATCTGACTCATTGTTGTATGCGTATGAAGTTCAACTCGTTTATCATCTTGAGGAGCTTTATCTTGACGCGCTGCATGAGTTACTTCATTAACATCATAGGCCGTGATTACCAAGTCTCGCATCCAGGTATCTTCTTGTACAGGTCCGCGAACTTTCAACCACATTCCTGCTTTGATATTGGCAAATTGTGCTTCTTCATCACTGTTACGTGAGAACTTCTTGACAGCAAAAGAAGAAGTATAGTCCGTAATTTCAAACGTTAATAATTGACGACCTGAGCGTAGTTCGCGAATTTCTGCATTAAATACATATCCTTCAACAACTACGGATCGTTCTTCACCCTCAATGTCTTTCATTTGAATAACATTCTGCTTACTATCAATCAACCGGCCAAGTTGGACTGGACCATCGGCAGGGGCGACTGGTGCACTTTTCTTTGCTGTCTTCTTTGCGGCCTCATTTTTCTTGATCCGGGCAGCCGCCTTGGCAGCAAGTGCAGCATCGGCCTTCTCGTGTTTAGCCTTTAATTCTTCAATTTTTGCTTGCGAGGCTGACTGGTCAACAAACGGATGAATCTTAAATTTAGGAAATCCTAGCTCTTGGTATGATTTTTCAATCTTATCTAATGCTTTCTGTGCTAGTAAGTCTTTAATTACCTCATTTTCGACAACCAGCGTCACCCGCCCATCCTTAACCTCAGGAGCCGTTTGTAAGCAAGCTTGTTGGAGCATTGGTGTATCACTAATTGCCTTATTAATGATGAACTGCCAATAATTAGCTATCTGTGATTCATCAAGTTCTGTCATGGGAGTACTAATCTTCAAACTAACTTTAGCAATATCTTTAAACCCTAGCTGTAAGCTTTGATTGAACTGCGTAAATAGGTCATATGGTAAAGCTTTATTAAAGATCAAGTGAAATTCCCATTGCCGAGACTTTTTATGAACAACAACTGATTGAACTGCGGCATTTCTGAATGCAGAATTGTCTTTTTCCGGAAAGTGAATTTGTTCTAATAGTTTTCCAAATAATTCTTGGCGACTTAATCCCACGTTCTAATCCTCCTACTTAAAAATGTGGTGCGAGTAACGTTACTTATCTTAACATCGCAGCCACATTAGTTTAAATTATTTGTTTTTTTCTTCGTTCAATTGCTTTAGTAAAATTCCCACCGTATTTACTAGTTCTTCCTGTTTAACTTCAACAGTTTCACCAGTTTTACGGATCTTAATTTCAACAATACCATCTTGAGCTTTCTTACCAACAGTAACCCGAATTGGAATACCAATCAAGTCTGAATCAGCAAATTTAACCCCTGCTCGTTCTTTTCGGTCATCTACTAATACCTCATAACCAGCTTCAGTTAATTGTTGATCGATCTTATCAGCCATTGCCATTTGGTCTTCTTTCTTCGCATTAACTGGAATTACATGAACATCAAATGGCGCAATACTATCAGGCCAGACAAGACCATTCTCATCAGCATTTTGTTCTGCAACGGCTGACAATAGACGGGTTACACCAATACCGTAGCTTCCCATGATTACGTCTGTCAAACGACCATTGCTATCAAGAACTTGGGCACCAAGCTTGCTTGAGTAATGAGTACCTAACTTAAAGATATGACCAATTTCAATTCCGGGAGTAAATTTAAGTGGTTTACCATCAGGAGCAATCTCGCCTTCTTTAACATTCCGGAAATCACCAAACTGGTCAACGCGGAAGTCGCGATCAATATTAGCATTAACATAGTGGTAACCATCTTCATTGGCACCACATGCCATGTTAACTAAGACCTTAACATAATTATCAGCAAGAATTTTTACTTCTTCGCCTACTCCTACAGGTCCTAATGATCCAGGATGAGCATTGAGGTACTTTTCGGTATCTTCTTCTGTAGCTAATTCCAGTTCTTCACAATCAAGAGCATTTGTTACCTTTGCATCATTAACTTCATCGTTGCCACGCATTAATACTAAGACTGGTTGGTATTCATCTTCACTCATTTTAGCAATGTAAAGCATTGATTTGATAACTTGATTAGGATCAAGATCTAAACTTTCCGCAGCTTCATCCACTGTATGAGCACCCGGAGTAGCCTTCTTCTCGATTGGTGCCGGAGCTGCTGTTTGTTGTACACCAGTAAATTTACTTTCAGCTTTCTCAATATTGGCAGCGTAATCTCCATCAGTATAAGCGATTATGTCTTCCCCTACTTCAGCTGGTGCAGAGAATTCTTGTGAGTTCTTACCCCCCATTGTTCCCGAATCAGCGAGAATAACTTTATAGTTTAAGCCAATCCGATCAAAAATGTTCCGGTAAGCCTTTGCTTGATTATTGTAGGCTTCGTCTAATCCTTCTTGATCTGCTGAGAAGGAGTAACCGTCAAGCATTTCAAATTCTTTTCCACGTAGAATACCGTACCGAGGACGATCTTCATCACGAAACTTATCTTGTAATTGATAAACTACTAATGGCAGCTTCTTGTACGACTTAACACTATCACGCAATACTTCAGTAAAGGTTTCTTCATGAGTTGGGCCCAAAATAAAGTCACGGTCACGACGATCTTTAAGTTTGAAAAGATTATCACCATAGCTTTCGTAACGACCAGATTCCTTCCACAAATCAGCTGGAAGAAGTCCCGGCATAAGCATTTCAACCGCTCCGGCCTTATCCATTTCATTACGAATAATATTTTCTACTTTGCGAATAACCCGGTAAGCTAATGGCAAATATGACCATACCCCCGCAGATACTTGGTAAATGTATCCGGCACGAATCATCATCTTATGACTTAAGGCTTCTGCATCACTTGGGGCCTCTTTTTTTGTTGGAATTAATACCTTTGACTGTTTCATTAAAACTATACTCCTTTGTTTTTAATTACCGAATAAAATATCTTTGAATATCGTTCCATGTTACTAGAACCATAAGTGTTAGTAAGATTAGAAAACCAATCATTGTGATAATTCCCTCAGCTTTTTCAGGAATTGGTCGCCGAATGATCGCTTCAACAATATTCAATAATAATTTCCCACCATCTAATGCTGGAATTGGTAATAAGTTAACAATTCCTAAATTAATTGATAAGAGGGCTAAGAAATTTAAAACTCCATTGATTCCCAATGAGGTGGCTTGTGATGTCCCAGCATAAATTGCTACCGGTCCACCAAGGTCATTTAAGCTAAATCCATGGGTAACCATATGACCAAGAACACTAAAGATTAATGTTCCCGCTTGGATAAATTGTTGCCAACCAAACTTTAATCGAGCAGCTAAACTTCTCTCTTGCTTTTCAACAATTCCAATTTGGCCAACTTTCTGATGCCCTCGCTCAACTGCTTTTGGTGTTAGCTTAGTATGGTATGTCTTATTACCACGCTCATACGTTACTGATACTGTCTTGTTAGGCTTATTTGAAATATTAGTTGAAAGGTCAGTCCAATTATTTATTTTTTGGTTGTTAACCTTAACAATTCGATCGTTTGCTTTTAAGCCCGCTTTGGCAGCTACGGAACCGGCATTCACTTGCCCTAACTGATTACTATTAGTTGGTACGCCCGTTAAGGTAAAGCCAAGAATGATAAATACTACTAAGGACAAAATGAAATTATTCATCGGACCAGCAAAATTGGTCATCATCCGTGCAGGCAGACTTGCTGAACGAAATTGCACATCACGTGGAGCAATCTGTACCTCGGTTCCGTCTCGTTCAATAATCATTGCATCATGGTCAACACTATATACCTTCAGCTGATCTTCGTCCCCATTGACATATCCTTTTATCCATAAGCCATCTTCTAAATCACAAGCAACTAATTGAAGGGGGATCCCCTGAAATAAGGTTGTTTTATCACTAGCATTAATACTAATAACTTTATCTTGATCATTTAGTTGAATCGTTAGAGGGGTACCTGGCTTTAACTCATCTTGGTCCTCATCATCAGCACCAGCTAAACGAACATAACCACCGAGGGGCAAAATTCGAATAGTATAGGTAGTACCATTTTTTCGTTTCCACCAAATTTTTGGACCCATTCCTATTGAAAATTCACGAACCAGAATTCCTGCTCGTTTAGCAAAATAATAATGACCATATTCATGAACAAGGACAAGGATTCCAAAAACAATAATAAATGTAATAATTGTTATTATCAAAAAATCTCTTCCTTACGTTTGATTAAATGATCCCTAATAAATGAAGCATTGGCATAACAATTAGCATACTATCAAACCGATCTAAAATTCCGCCATGGCCTGGAAGAATTTTTCCCGAATCCTTTACACCATAGTAGCGTTTTAATGATGATTCGATTAAGTCACCAAATTGACCGAAGATTGAAAGAATCAAAGTAACGAATATCATTGTTACCCAACCTGCACCAACAGGGATAAAGTAGCAATAAATAGCCAAAATAATAACAGCAGCTAATGTACCACCAATTGAACCTTCCCAAGTTTTATTAGGACTAATCTTAGGAGCGAGTTTATTTTTACCAATTTTTCGGCCAATTAAATATGCTCCACTATCTGTAATCCAAACGATTAACATTCCATATAATAGCGTTTGAAAATTGATTGCCCGAGCAGCAATAAAATAGCGAAATCCCATTCCAATATAGAGCATTGCTAATGTTAAAACCCCAGCATCATCGAAAGTAAAGCGTTGTTTTCGAATAACCGTATGTAATAGAAGTAAAATAACTAAAATATAGAATCCGAACCATCGAGTTGCAACGCTGGGTAAGAAGTCAAGCCAGCTATCCGGCAATATTAATAAAGCAACCCCCAGATAACTGATCAAAGCTTCAAACGAAATTACAAACATTTTTTTCATTACCAATACTTCTGACATTGCAACCATTCCTAAGGCAACGGCTGCAATTGTTAATGGCCAATGACCATATATAATAAGCGGTATAAAGATTGCAAGTGCAATTACCGCGGTTGTTATTCTTGTTTTCAAAACAAAATCCCCTTATTATTTATTGATTTTTTAGCCCACCGAACCGCCGATGACGTCCTTGATAGGCAATTATTGCTGATCGCAATGAATCTTCATCAAAGTCTGGCCAGTGTTCTGAAACAAACTCCAATTCACTATAAGCAATTTGCCACAGCATAAAGTTACTAATCCGTTCTTCGCCACTTGTCCTGATTAGCAGATCAGGGTCCGCAAATTGACCTAACTGTGCTGACATCAAGTACTTACCAAAGGAAGCTTCATCAATATCCGCAAGTGCCAAGTTCCCATTTTGAACGTCCTCTACAATCTTTTTAGCAGCTTGAGTGATCTCATCTCGACTCCCATAGTTCAAAGCAAAGTTGAGAATCATTCCTGTACAGTGGGCTGTATCAGCCATTGCATCTTTAACAGCTTTTTGCGTAGCTTCAGGTAGCTGCGTAATATCTCCCATCACTGTCACCTTAACATTATGTTTGACAAGATCTGGAACAAATGTTGAGAAGAAGCGCACAGGCAACTGCATTAAATAACTTACCTCTGAAGAAGGACGTTTCCAGTTTTCGGTTGAAAAAGCATATAATGATAAGACTTTTACCCCTAATTCACTAGCAGCAATTGTAATCTTTTTTACTGTTTGCATTCCCTGCTTATGACCAGCAACCCGTGGAAGGTGCCGCTTCTGTGCCCACCTACCATTACCGTCCATAATAATTGCAATATGGTTAGGAATACGTTCCATATCAAGTTGCTGATTTATTTCCTCATGTTTACTTTTGGAAAACACTAATTGTTCCTCCATTTTTATCATGTACTTAGGATTAATTACAGACATTTATTAAAAATTCACGTCTGCCAATTAATTATAGCTTTTATTATACCAGAGGCAAATTTCGATTTGTCAATCCACAGGAAATTGTTACATAGTTTTATCATAACAATTCAATTTTAGCCAAAATAAAAAGGTTGTGGACTTACGCAAAGTTCACAACCTTTTTATTTCTGAAAACTAGCCTTCCATTAATTCCTTTTCTTTTGCATTTGCAATATCTTCAAGGTTCTTAATTCCAGCATCTGTTTCGTTTTGAACTTTCTTTTCAAGATCATGGAATTCATCATCATTAAAGTCGCCGTTCTTGTTACCCTTCTTTAAGTCATCCATCGCTTCACGACGAACGTTTCGAACTGCAACTTTTGCCTTTTCTAATTCAGCCTTAACGTCCTTTACCAATTCTTTCCGCCGATCTTCGGTTAATTGTGGGATGATTAAGCGAATTGAACTTCCATCGTTTTGAGGAGTTAATCCTAAATTAGATGCATAGATTGCTTTTTCAATTTCTTCAAGCACGCTTTCGTCATAAGGGGTGATTAATAATTGCCGTGCTTCTGGAATTGTGATTGATGCAACTTGATTTAATGGAGTTGGTGCTCCGTAGTATTCAACTTTAACAGAATTTAATAAACTTGCATTGGCTTGACCCGCACGAATATCAGCAAGTGTCCGTTGAAGTGCATCACCTGATTTTGCCATTTTTTGTTTGGCATCATTTAAAATTTTTTTTCCTGTAGCCATATTATCAGTCTCCTTCAATTGTTGTACCAACTTCTTGACCAGTTACTACTTTCATAATATTGCCTGATGTGTTCAAGTTGAAGACTACCAATGGGATATGATTGTCCATCGATAGTGAACTAGCAGTAGTATCCATTACATGTAAATTCTTTTCAATGATATCCATATGGGTTAAATGATCAAACTTAGTAGCATCCTTAACTTTATTTGGATCAGCTGAGTAAACACCGTCAACCCCATTTTTACCCATTAAAATGGCATCAGCGTTGATTTCTGCTGCTCGTAATGCGGCAGTAGTATCAGTTGAGAAGTAAGGACTTCCTGTTCCACCAGCAAAAATAACGATTCGATCTTTTTCTAAATGACGAATAGCTTTCCGCCGAATATATGGTTCAGCAATTTGGCGCATTTCAATTGAAGTTTGTACCCGGGTAGGAACACCAATTGATTCAAGCGCATCTTGAAGTGACAAGGCATTCATAATGGTTGCTAACATTCCAATGTAATCAGCTTGCGCCCGTTCCATCCCTAATTCAGCACCAGTAACACCACGCCACATGTTACCACCGCCAACAACAATAGCAATTTGAACGCCCAAATCATGAACTTCTTTTAATTCCTTAGCTACATCCTTTAAAACGGGAGGGTTAATCCCAAAACCCTTGTCGCCAGCTAATGCTTCTCCACTGAGCTTTAAAATTACTCGCTTATATTTAATATCTGCCATATGATATCCTCCTTGAATTGGTAAGTTAATTTTTAAAAAAGGACGCACTACATTGAGTACGTCCTCCTTTTGACCGAACGCTTAGTTCATTTGGTCCTTAACTTCTTGAGCAAAGTCATCTTGCTTTTTTTCGATTCCTTCACCGACTTCGTAACGAATGAAGGACTTCAACTTACCATTCTTACTTGAAACGTATTGTTCAACAGTTTGGTCAGAATCCTTAACAAAGTCTTGATCTGCTAAACAGATTTGTGAAAGGAACTTGTTTAAACGACCTTCAACAATCTTGTCAACGATCTTTTCAGGCTTTCCTTCGTTTAAAGTTTCTTCCTTGAAGATAGCACGTTCATGGTCAAGACGTTCTTGAGAAACATCATCACGAGTCATGAATTCAGGGTTGATAGCTGCAACGTGCATTGCAACGTCTTTAGCAGTGGCATCATCAGCACCTTCTAAGACAACCAATGCAGCAATTTGACCACCTTGGTGTAAGTATGCACCAAAGCTATCGCCGTCATCCTTTTCTACAACAGTAAACCGACGAAGGCTAACCTTTTCACCAGTTTTTTGTGTAGTACTGATAATATCATCATTTAATGTGCCATTTTCAGTCTTGATTTCTAATGCTTCTTCAACATTAGCAGGCTTGTTTTCACTAATTAACTTAGTAACCTTCTTCAATAAGTCCTTAAATGGTTCACTAGCAGCAACGAAATCAGTTTCTGAATTCAATTCAACGATTGCAGCTGTATTACCATTAACAGCAATATCAGCTAATCCTTCAGCTGCAACACGATCACTCTTCTTGGCTGCCTTAGCAATACCCTTTTCACGAAGGTAGTCCATTGCTTTGTCCATGTCACCATCACTAGCAACTAATGCCTTCTTAGCATCCATGATACCGGCACCGGACTTTTTACGTAATTGCATAACTTGAGCAGCTTTAATTTCAGCCATGACGAAATCTCTCCTTTTATAATCTTTTTTGAAAAAAGGGCTGTTTAGTACTTAGGCCAGAATGGTCCGTACAAAACAGCCCAAGAATTTAATATTTTTAGTCTTCTTTACCTTCAACGCTGTTCTTCAAGTTCTTTAATGAATCTTCGCTAACAGTTTCGTTAGCAGCGTTATCATCAGCAGTTTCTTGTTGAGCATCGTCTTGACCTTGCTTACCTTCAACAAAAGCATCAGCCATCTTTGAAGTGATTAAGCGAACGGCACGGATAGCATCATCGTTTGATGGGATAACGTAATCAATGTCGTCTGGGTCAGTGTTAGTATCAACCATAGCTACGATTGGAATGTGTAACTTTTGAGCTTCCTTAACAGCGATTTGTTCCTTGTGAGGATCAACAATGAACATAACATCTGGGATCCGTGGCATATCTTCAATACCACCAAGGAAACGTTCAAGCTTTTCACGTTGCTTAGTTAAGACAGCAACTTCCTTCTTAGGAAGAACATCAAATGTACCGTCTTCGCTCATCTTCTTAAGTTCCTTCAAACGAGCGATCCGTGATTGGATAGTCTTCCAGTTGGTCAAAGTACCACCTAACCAACGGTGGTTAACGTAGTATTGACCTGCACGAGTAGCTTCTTCTTCAATAGCATCTTGAGCTTGCTTCTTTGTACCAACAAATAAAGCAACACCGTCGTTAGCAGCAACATCCTTCATGTAGTTGTAAGCAGTATCAATTAACTTAACAGTCTTTTGTAAGTCAATGATGTAAATACCGTTACGTTCAGTAAAGATGTATTCTTCCATCTTTGGGTTCCAACGACGAGTTTGGTGACCGAAGTGGACACCGGCTTCAAGCAATTGCTTCATAGATACAACAGACATAAATATACCTCCAAATTGTTTTTCCTCCCCAGTCTTCTTCTGGCAATGGGACTATTTAAGCACCCTCACCACCATCATTCTGGGTGTGAAATTGGCGCGTAACACCGAAATATAGTATACAAAAAACCTTGCAAACTGACAAGGTTTTTCACTTAACTTATTTTAAAATTTAACTAGTTTATCTGAGGTGCCAGTTTTAATCAAATCTAGATTGGCAGACAAACTCATCTTAACCATATTTTTAATTGCTTGATCAGTATAGAAAGCAATATGTGGCGTGATTAAAACATTTGGCCGATCAACTAAATCTTTAAATTCGTCATAATCGACTTCTTGGAAATTAATTTGCTGGTTAAAAATCTTGGTTTCACCAGTCATTACGTCTAGAGCAGCTCCTCCGACTTTACCGCTATTCAACGCTTCAATCAATGCCTTTTCATCGACTAATGGTCCACGTGCAGTGTTAACCAGTAAGACCCCGTCCTGCATCATTGCAAATGTTTTTTCATTCAGCATTTTATCTGTCGCTGGAACATGCGGTAAATAAAGCGAAATAATTGTTGCCCGTTTATATAATTCATCAAGGCTAACGTATTCAACAATTCCTTCTAGTTCCTTATTTTGGTGGCGGCTATATGCAATCACTTTTGCACCAAAACCAGCAAAGATTTTAGCTGCCGTAGATCCAATGTTTCCTGTTCCAACTATCCCGACAACCTGCTTATTCATTTCCTTAGCAATATGCGGTGCCCAGTTATAATCTCCTTTCGCTAACTTTAAATAAAATTCTTTTGTTCGACGTAAAAGGTTAAGTGCTTGAGTAACTGAAAATTCAGCAATCGCAGCTGGAGAATAAACCGGTACATTGGTAATTTGGAAACCAAGTTCTTGTACTAATTCATGGTTAAGATTATCAACCCCAACATTTCGCAATGACATCTTTGTAATACCATTAAGTGCTAATTGACGTAAGGCCTCATCTGAATAAGGCTTTTGCTGGAATACTACTACTCCATCGCTTCCTTTAGACAAGTTGACTGTGCTTTCGTCTAAAAGTTTCGTTGTTGAGTCTACAGTTACTTCAGGATGTTCCTCTTGCCATTCCTTAATGTAAGGAACTTCATCCTGATAAACACCATACATATAAATCTTCATCTTAATTCCTCCGTAGTTTCAATAAATCGACACCATGGTCAAGTAAAAATTTTTCTTTTTGGCGGCGGGTTTGATGTTTAAAATAATATTCCGCACTCAGGGCATCATGCTTTGATTCAAATTCCTCTGAATAAATAAGCTTTAGCGGATGACGCTTTTTCACACGAGTATATTTTGCCCCTTGATAAGTCTGATGGGTATGAAAGCGCCGTTTAACATTGTTGGTAAAGCCACAATAAAAGCTATTATCCGCGCAATACAATACATAAATATAGTATTTCTCACTTGCCATATAATAACTCCTGAACCGCTGGAGTATACTCGTTATCTGCTCCATGAACAATCAATGGTGGTACTACTTTTACTCCTCCAGGCCGGCCATCCTTAATCACTTCAAGTAACAAAATATTCGCATCACGATCAGGCTTAGGATGAATAAATTGAATTCTTTTAGGTGCTAGTCTATTTTCCTGACACACTTGTAAAATCTCACCTAAACGATCTGGACGATGCACAAGATACCCATGACCATTCATTTTTAATAAACCACTCATCTTTTGAATAACCGTCACTAAATCGGTTGCTATTTCATGACGAGCAATCGCTAAAGCTTTATTCGGATTCTTCTGGCTTTGGGCTGTAACTGGAAAATAAGGAGGATTACAAAGGACAATATCAATCGAGTCCTTAGAAATATAATCATTAACGTTAGCGATATCATCATTAATGACGGTATAACGATCTTGTAAATCATTTAGCATAATTGTCCGTTCAGCCATATCCGCAATCTGTGGTTGTAATTCAACTTCAGTAAATGTTCCGCCAAGCTTATGATGGAGAAAAATACCAATCGCTCCGTTTCCAGCGCACAAGTCAACAATTTTTAATTTCTGTCGATGATTGGGACGCACAAAGTTTGCTAATAAGACAGCATCTAACGAAAAAGCAAAATAATGGGGATTTTGGATTATTCGTACATCCTGACTATATAATTGATCAATTCTTTCATCCTTTTTTAGAATATTTCTGTTTTCCATTATGTCCTCCATTATTTTTGTACTTGCAAGATCCACTTTTTTTCGTCATACTGAGGAACGAAAACTTAATTTTGTTATAGATTGGAAGATTGACATGTTTTACACTTTCCTCGTTAAAATCGTTAATCCATTTTTAAATTTGATTAACGGACGACCTAAAATATACAATCGGGAAAACATCCCTGAAGGCAATTATATTATTATTGCACCTCATCGTACTTGGATGGATCCTGTCTTACTAGCGCTTGCCGTATGGCCTAAAAGATTTAGCTTCATGGCTAAAAAAGAACTTTTTAAGAATCCAATTGCTAGCAAATTCTTAAAAGCACTAAATGCCTATCCAGTTGATCGGAAAAATCCAGGTCCGTCTGCTATTAAAAAGCCGGTTACAATTTTAAAGAAGACTGACTTATCGACCATTATTTTCCCTAGCGGATCACGCTACTCATCTAAATTAAAAGGCGGGGCCACCGTGATCGCTAAAATGGCAAACGTCCCCTTAGTTCCTGCTGTTTACCAGGGACCCCTAAAACTTGGCCAGCTATTTACCCGTAAGCCGCGCCAAATTGCATTTGGAAAGCCTATTTATATTGACCGAAAGCAACGGCTCACTCCCGAAGTACAGGCTGACTTAGAAAAGCAAATGCAAGACGCCTTTGACCAATTAGATAGACAAATTAATCCCAATTATAAATATATTGTTCCTCCAAAGCCGAAGAATGACGAATTTTAATTTCCAATATAAAAGGATGTGATAATTATCACATCCTTTTATATTATTTACGATTCGACTTTTTAGCTTGTGCTTTCATCGCTTGCATCATTTGATGTAATTTACGACTTGATGGTTTTTGTCCCATTTGAAGCATCATCGTCCGCAGCATCTCTTCCGAAATCGGTGGATTATTGCGGAGGTAGTTTTCCATGTATTTACGTGCACCAAAGAAGCCGATAACCAAACCGACTAATAATGCAAGAATCATTAGCATGATCGTCATACCCACAATTACTTCCTCCTTTGCTCGTTACTTATCCATCTTACACGAAAGAGCAATTTTTGAAAAGAGCAAATCGCTGTTAATCGTCACGAAGTCCTTTTTTACGTTGGATTTCACGAACCTTTTCAGGAGTAACTTCTTTTCCTTCTTTATCAAAGATCCGCATCATTTCAATATTACTACGCATTGCTTCTCTAAAGTTCTTTAGGTACTCCTTACGTAAACGATCTCGTTCTTTTGTTTCTTCTTCAGTTAAGCCTTCTTCTTTATTCTTATGAGCAAGTTCATTAATTCGCTTCAATAAAGCATCTTGTTCTTTAGATTCAGCCATTATAATCATCTCCTTAGCAAAGTCGATTTTACTTATTTTATAAAATTAATGCAAATCACGAACGTACGTTTGAAATATGCATCTATCTATGATAAGCTTAACACAATTAATGATAATGAGGTGTCAATATGGCAAAGGTAGCAAAAAATAAACAAATGGCCGTCCTAAATTATATTCACAAACAAGTTGAAGATCATGGCTATCCGCCGACTGTTCGTGAAATTTGTAGTGCTGTTGGCCTGTCTTCAACTTCAACAGTCCACGGACACATCTCACGCTTAATCGAACAAGGATTCTTACAAAAAGACCCTTCTAAGCCTCGAGCACTTGAGATTACACCCAAGGGACTTGATATTTTAGGCGTTAAACCGATTCAAAAAGAAATTCCAATGCTTGGCGTTGTTACGGCTGGACAACCAATTTTAGCAGTCGAAAATGCTACTGAATTTTTCCCGATACCTCCTTCTATTCAAGATAATAATGATTTGTTTATGCTTACCATTCGTGGAACTAGTATGATTAAAGCAGGGATTTTTAATGGTGACCAAGTAATCGTGCGTAAACAATCCACTGCTAAAAATGGTGATATCGTTATTGCAATGAACGATGATAATGAAGCTACTTGTAAACGATTCTATAAAGAAAAAACACGTTTTCGTTTACAGCCAGAAAATGATACGATGGAGCCAATCTTCTTAGACAATGTTAAAATCCTTGGTAAAGTAGTGGGACTATTTCGTGATCATATTTTCTAAATAAAAAAGGAGTCCATTTTGGGGGCTCCTTTTTTATTAGGTTATTTAGCTTCATAAATCCGTTGATGATCCTTTTGTCCTTTAAGAACGAAAGGCAATGGATCATTAGTAACATCAAGCTTGATATCCCGATCACTCATTCCTAATTGACTACTAAATAGTTTTTCGTATTCTGCTACCGAAACCTGATGACGATGTTTTAGTTCTTCTTGAATGTTATTCATATAATGCTCGTAGCCATCTTCTAGGATTCCTGTGTAGAACTCTCCTTCTGCACCAGAACCATAGCTAAATAACCCAATTCGGCTTCCAGCTCTTAAGTCACTATTTTGTAACAATGACATTAATGATAAATATAGGGAGCCAGTGTACAGGTTACCAACTTGGCGCGAAAATAGCTGGCTTGCGGTTAATTGTGTTCGTAATCGTTGAGCTACCTCATCATTACGATCTTTAAGCAACCCTTCTAACCCTTTCTTTCCCATTTTAGTAAATGGCATATGGAATGTAAGGGCAGCAAAATCCGCTAATTCTCGCCCAGTTAATTGCTGGTAACGGGTAAAAGTTTGAAGGAAAAATTCAATATAAACATTAGTAGAGTATTTTCCATCTACTAAAGCTTCTGTTGCATATAACGGCCGCCAAAAGTCCATTATATCCTTACTATAAGCAACAGTTGTATCTTCAAGGGTTAGGATGTGAGGATTCCGCGAAATCAGCATTGCAACTGCTCCAGCTCCTTGAGTCACCTCTCCTGGAGTATTTAATCCATAACGAGCAATATCAGCAGCGATCACCAATACAGTTTCTTGAGGATTAAGCGCCACTACCCCCTTTGCAAATTGGATAGCAGCTGTCGCAGAATAACATGCCTCTTTCATTTCTACCGTTCGGATAAAGTCGCTAAGTCCTAATAAGTGTTTAATGTAGATTGCACTTGCTTTTGAATTGTCAATCCCTGACTCAGTTGCCACAATTACTGTCGAAATATTTTTTTCTAATTCTGGAGTAAGCAATTTTTTTGCTGCCGCAGCTCCTAAAGTCACAATATCTTGCGTAGGCGGTACAACTGCCTGTAGATCTTGTCCAATTCCAATGGTAAATTTATTAGGATCTACGCCGCGTTCTTTTGCTAATTCAACAAGATCTAAATAATCATTTGTTGTTGCAAAAGCCATTTTGTCAATACCAATTCTCATTTCTTATCATCCTCTTGTTAAATAATTATAACTGATCCATCGTTTTATTTAGTAATTCATCGACCTTATTATTTCCAGCATTCGTTGCATGACCCTTAGTCCAATCAAAATGTAAATTAGGGAACTGAGGTAAAAGGGTAATAATTTCTTCCCATAGCTTCTGATTTGCTACCGGCTTGCCACCAGCGGTTAACCATCCCCGCTGCTGCCAATTAGTTAACCAGCCTTTCATAATTGGGTCTAGTACGTAATGTGAATCCAAAATCGCTGTAATTGGTTGATCTTGGAGGCCAAGTTCTAATAGTTTAGTTAGCGCTTGGATTAAAGCTGTAATCTCCATTTTATTATTAGTAGCCCCAAATTCGCCAGCAGTTCCTGTATAAGATTGATCTTTAGTTTGAATAAAATAAGCCCAGGCCGCTTTATCATCTGCCTTAACATGCTGTCCCAACTTATTGCCATGATTACGGGAGCCTCCATCAGTATAAACAAGAATATTATCAGAATAATCAACTGCTTTAGTCGATGATACGGTATTTCCCGTAGCCTGAAGCCACTCATTAGCACCTTTAAGCGTTAAGAAGCTTTTGAACTTAGCATTTGGATACCCATTAACTTCTTTCTGACATTCAGCCCAAGTTTTATATATTCCTGGATGACGACCTTTTTTGACTCCATAATATTTTTTTACCATAAAAATCCCCTAATTAAATTTCAAATTACATCATATATTAGAATATCATATCAGCAAGAAATCATTTCTGCAAAATTATTAAATAGCCCTTTCCTTGATTGATATTCTCTTTACGCTTTACAATTTTTTTGTTACAATAATAAAGTTGAAATGGAGACATACTCAAGTGGCTGAAGAGGACGGTTTCGAAAACCGTTAGGCGTGTAAAAGCGTGCAGGGGTTCAAATCCCCTTGTCTCCTTTCTAGGCTATTCATAGCTTAAATTATTTAACCTAAAAGATCCTCCTAAACGTTATTAAATCAACGTTTAGGAGGATCTTTATTTATTTTGCCTAACTTAACTTTACCCTAGTTTTATTTTCAAACTGGTACCCTTTTGGTACCAATTATCCTTTAAATTTGATGGTACCAACTGGTACCCTTTTACTTTTCTTAGCACTGACATTTTCAAGTAACTCTATTTGTTTTTTGATAACAGTCTATATTGATTCATTTTGTGATGAAGGCTTATTGATAAGTTAAGCTTATTCTTAAGTTTGCATCCATACTTATTGCCTCATTTCTTTATGACCTTTTCGAAAAAGAGGTTTTAGTTTTATAGTTTTTGGATTCAAAGCTTTTTGTTCGTTAATATGTTTATGATAAATTTGCTCATTATCATTAGGAAGAAGTTCTAACATTTTTGAAAAAGCCTTATTTTCGGCACTATGATCCGTTGCCCCATAAAATCGCATTAAGTTAATTGTAAATTCAGCACGATCTAGTTCATTAAAAGGCAAGACTAAATAATTTTCTTTCTCCCAAACATTATAGGCTGCATTTGCAGCAATTAACGCTGTCCGCTTATTACCATCTTGAAAAGGTTGTAACTTTGCTAACTTTGCAAATACAAGCCAAGCATCCTGTTTAGTTTGCGTAGAATGCTTAAATTCGTCAATAATCTTTTGTAAATCAGCTTTATAAACTACTTCTGGAGGAAAATAGTGATCTTTTCCAGCTGTATCAATTGTAATTGCAATATTATCATCCGAATTATACATTGAATTCCTTAAATGACCAGGAATAGCCGGATCTTCTTCCTTACTATATACAAAAGATTTATTGATATTAATAATTCCATCAACTGTAAAACCATCTTTTTTCACTGCTTTAATCCCAGCTAAAGCATCTTTAAAAATTGGTACATCTTCATTATCTTGTTCCAAAGCATTAGTATTTCCTGTATCTAAAGCCCTTTTTGTTTGAGCAACAGTACTTCCATAACCATTCAAACTCCCAAATGAGGCAATAAATTGAGCCAAAGCTGTATTATCTTCCATAACTATGCTCCTTTCTTTTATTGTTATCTAATACGAATTTACCTCTTATGAACATTCTTTCTGTTTATTAAATTAGATTGTTCGAATTGATTTGATTTTACCTTAGCCTTAGGAAGAAGTTCAAAATCATTACCATAGACCTGTTGTACTGCATCAGTATATTCATCAAGCGACTGGCCAAACGTTCCTAAAAGATATTCAGGATCGTTTTTATACTGTTTAAGACCGCGAATATAAAAAGCACGATTTTCATCTCTAATAATAAATGGCATTAAGGAATTACGACATCGTTCTTTAAATAAGAGTATCCGACCAACTCTACCATTGCCATCGCTAAATGGGTGAATATTTTCAAACGCATAATGAAAATCAGCAAAATCTTTCATTTTAAGATGATCTGTTTGTTCCCATCTTTCTATTAGTGCTTTCAAATCACGAGGAACATCTGCTGCTCTTGAGGTTTGAGTGTCGCCCAATCTAGTATTGTTAATAATATTATTAATTCGCTTAAAATCTCCAACAACCTTTAAGGGGTTTTCTTCATCACTTGTCCCCTTCTTTAATATTCCCTGCAATTTTTTAATATATTCTAGTGTTAAAGGATGATTAATTGTATCTAGCATATAATTAAATAGTTTAAAGTGATTTTCCGTCTCAATTTGGTCATCGCGTCTTATTCGCTGATCCTTATCTGCTATGAACTCACGATTGTGATAAATTTGTTCGGTCTGTCCTAACGTCAAAGTTGAGCCTTCCATATGGTTACTATTAAATGAGAACTGTACTTGGGACCAGTCATACAATCCTGCTGACGTCTTTGAGTCTCTTTCCATTCTTAATGCGTATGCAACATCAATTTTTTGATTCTCCATTATATTCCTCGCGCTCCTTTCTTTCTTGAACAGCAAGTTTATATATCTGTTCCCACCATTCTTTATCAGACTGACTCTCACATTCATTAATCTTTTTTCTTAACTCATCTAGTGGAACTTGAAGAAGCCAATTTTTGATTAATTTAATTGAATCAGAATTTAAATCCATTGTATCAATCCCTACTTTATTTTGAAAAAAATTCTAACAATTTATATTATTAACTCATAAGTTTCAACATAAGTAACATTTAACACTTATATTAAAAATAACAGAATACATTCAGCTAAAAATTACTATTATAACTATATAAACTTCATAAACTCAAGTTTATGAAGTTTATATTTTCCAATTAAAATTTAAGTTTCAAATATTCGACTATTTATCATCTAAATCTGTACTAATCATTGATAAATCAATATTAGATGAATCGGATAAATCAGCGTTCATTTGTGATTTTTGACTTTCCTGCGTATTAGTTTCTTTAGTCTGAAAACTATCTTGTTTGCTTAACTCTTTCGGATTATTAAAGAAAGACTGTTCTAAAGCGCTAATTATTTCTCCCTGTGAAAAAGATAAGGCACAAGGAAAATCAGTAATTCCGAACATACCAATAATTAAAAAGATTAATTGGTTCACTGATTCGCTAGGAGCCGTCTGTGCTTCAAACCAAGCGTTAACTTCACTATAGTCCGGTATTCTAATTGTTTTAGTCTTGGTTTCAAATTTTCCATTTTGGATATTGTCGCTTTTTTGTCCATTTTTTAAATTACTATTATTAAATTTCATTTGTTGATTTGCTCGTATTTTAGGGAGTGTAGAAGGTAAATCTACTTCCCCATACAATGCAGTAATAAACACAATGGATTGACCAATAGATGAACCTAGAGAATTTTGAATATCCATCCATTCTTTTACTGGTCCTTCAATGTACAATTGTAAATTACGCGCTTTAGTAACTGCTCCTCTCGGCATATGCTTCGCTCCCATTCATTATATATACATATCATTATAACAGGATTCTGCAACTTATATTATTCTTTAGGACCCATTAATGCTTTTAAAATTAAAACTAAGCCCATCCTATTTAATACCTGAGCATATGGTCCATCAACCCAAACAATTGGAATTATTTGATCACCATTGAAACTCATAAATTTATTGTTAAGTTTCTCATAAAGCCGAGTAGTTTTCATTGGTACTGCAGCCCCACCGAATACAAACCCGATCTTAATACTTGTTCCAATCTTCCGTAGTGTTTGAGAAGCATTACTTACAATCTCATCAGCAAATGGCTCTGCTGCTGAACTTACCACTTTAACAACTTTTTCTTTACTGCCTGGCGCAAATGGATTTTCATCTTCATTAAGATATTTTTGTAATTGACGAATATTATCAAATCCATAATTCTTAGTTTGTAAGTAATCAACCGAACGTTGAAGGACATTATCGTATCCTCGCATAATAGAATTCGAAGCCATGATATTTGGCTTTCCATTAGTAATTACTGTACAGTCACTTGTTTTTCCACCAAGATCAAAACCTATCGCATCTTTAATATTTTTAATGAATTGATTATTAATTTTATCTGCTACTTTAGGATACTTTTCTTTAAGAGAATTAATAATGCTATTAGCCAATTCAGGATAAGCATTTGGCGAATTTTTAATCGCCGCAAAAGCAACTTCTCCCTCCAATCCTACAAAAACATTTTTGAACTGCAGCGATACACTAATTGGATTTTTAAAGTTGTGAAATGTAACAATATGCGTATTATCCATATATCTTTTACGATAGTTTCTTAAAACATTAGGTTGTTTTGCCTCACTGATTGGTAATGCAGTTGTCATATATACGTTCATTTTTAACTGATTATCTAAATCTTCTCCTTTTTTATAAGCATCCTGGACTCTTTTGCCGGCTAAATTGCTTAATGTAAGTAACAAAGTAAGGTCAACTTCAGATTTTCCTGATAAGTCATTGTAATCAAAATGCGTTAACGGCATTGTACTATCTAAAGCTGCTTGACCGACTAAAAATCGTCCTGCTTCACTAATTGAACTACTAGTAATAGAGACATCCATATGGTTTAAGAAATCGTCCATATAAGCATCTTTTTCTGCTTCTGAGCTAAATTCAACGGGAGCAGTTACATCTAAGGAATCTTTCATAGCAATTACTGAAGGACATTCTATATCTTCTCCAGCACTAAAGATTTGTTTTGCAGTTTCTGTACCATCACTAGTAAAGAGAGTTCCTTTCAATGAGTCATTTCCTGCATCATTTGCAAAATAAAGTTTATAAGTCATTTGATTACCTCCAAAATACATTCGCTAAATAGATGTCATATTGAAACTCATTTGTTATTTATATCTGCTAACCAAAACATAAATTTCAATATACACATTAATTGACACTTATATATTAATTATTTTAGTTTTAAGTGTCAATAATTAGATAAAATAACACATAAATAAAAAGATTTAATATAACTAGAGTAACTTTAATTTCAATTAAGTGAAGTTCTGCCATCAAGGGACTAATCTAATTTGGAGATAATAAAAAAGACGATAGTTATTCTACCGCCTTAATTTCATATTTATATCATTTATAGCCTATAGGATAACATTGTCCAAATTTAGACAATGTTCATTTACTACATTGAGCTTGCCAGTACCATTAATCCTAATGTACTAGTATTAAAAGTAATATGCGCAATAATGTTCATTTCCAGATTACTGAAGTGTAAATAAATAAATTGAAAATACAAGCTTAATAAAATGTAGATTATCCCAATTGAGGCTCCGTGCATTTGCGCAAACACTGTTGCAACTATAAATGCACTAATTCCAACTCTCAATTTTGAATTATCAACCCAAGATGCTAGCCAGGCATCAACACGATGGAAAAAACTCTTCCGAAAGACAATTTCTTCCAAAACAGGTGCAATTATCACTACATAAGCTACATAGATTATATTTTTTTGAAGTAATTTCACAATCAATGATGTATTTGAATTACCAATTATATGATTATTAAACTGCATTACAATTAGTAAAAACATAAGTTCAACCATTAATGGTAATAGCCCTAACGCTATTGCTTCCACAGAATTTTTCCAGGAAAGCCGGCGAATTTTAGGACGCAGCCATAAGAGATAGAATATTAATAATAAAGTAAAGCTACCGGCTAGCAAATATGAACCTTTAATTCCAGTAACTGTACCAGCATATAGCCAAATTAGCACATAACCAAATATAATTACCCATTCATTAAATTTTAGGCTTTGTCCTTTAAGCCATGAAGCGTATTTTCTTATCTTTGTTGTCATACTTATCACCACTAATTAACAACTGTTCCAGTTGTCCCAACCCGTTGAATTTGGATCAATTTCCTTTGATTACTATCAAATTTCACTAAGTAAGTATAGGTTGTTTTAGAAGAACTATGAGAACCCTTACGTGAAGAATATGATACTTCAACAATCCCACTAACAATTTGCTTTTGATCTATACCACTCACATAAGCATTGCTTCCATCATAAGATGAAGTAATTTGTTCTGCATCAATTATGCTATGACCAGTTTTATCAAGGCCATTATTGAACAACTTCTTATCATTTAGCACCGAACTAGTTGCAATTCCATGTACTCTATTCTTACGTTTAATATAAGTATTTTGACTATCATAAGTAAAATACTCAATAAAGAACTTTTTAGTAATTGCTTGTAAATCTTGGCTAGCTTCATAAGCTTGGGTATTTTCAGATTTAGTTTTGTTAGAACTTACTAAATTCTCATTAAGAACACTCTGACGGGCTATTTTTTGTCTTTCTTTTAAGACCTTTTTACGTTGATTTAACATTTGCTTGACATTCGCTGTTTCTTTATTGTATTGAATCTGCTGTAGCTTAAATGTTCCTAAACAAATTAGACTGACAATGATTACTATCAAGCCTATAACTGAGGATACTTTCTTACCCATATTAATCACCGCCCTCAACGTTCATAACTTGCTTAGTCACTGGTTTAATTTTTTGATAATTTAATACCTTCTCATTTTGTAGATCATAATTCATTTTAATTAAATAAACGGCAGATTGATTGTCCATAGTTTTAAAGCTAACCACCGCAATCACAGGCACCTGATTGTTAACTTTAACTTTCCCATAACCAATTTCTACACCATTATTTTCTTTGAAAAGCCATTCCTTAGTATTAGGATCGACATTATATACTTTCAATTGCTCAGCTAACTTAGGGCCTAAATCTTCTTCAATTTGGGTCTTATTAGCATTCCAATCATCATTTGAGTGTATTCCGCCAACAACCTTGCTTAATCCTTCTTGCAGTTTCTTAGAAGCTGTTATTTCAGCTGAATAGTAATTAAAAGAATCATTAATAGATAATTTGTTTGCTTCATTTTGTTCAACCTTATTGATTTGATTGTTAGTAATCCTTAATTGATCTTTGTAATAATTTAATTGCTTTTGACTCGGTATGCTTAAAACAGTAGCAATTACACACAGAATTGCAATTATCCATATTGAACTACTCCCACTTAGCTAAACCTACGGTTTAATGCTTGAAGTGGGAGATTCTGGAAACATCGCATACTTACCCTACTGATTCTGAACGAACCTTCAAGCAGAGGTTACGACTATTAACCAAGGCTCGTCCCG
>OFGP01000091.1_pt1 | contig 90701 bp, 84 predicted proteins | sample 1521781 | NCBI WGS metagenome assembly OFGP01 (sample SAMEA3504113, study PRJEB24116) | mouse gut metagenome | biome: mouse gut; feature: mouse-associated habitat; material: faeces | place: Denmark | collected 2011
CAGGGAGGTGCTTCATGCAGGAGGAAGTAACACAAAAAACGATTGCCCTTGTGATTAAGACTTCAAAGCTGACTGCCGGGGTGTTAAAAGCTGCGATGAGGATGTACTTAAATCATCAGAAGCAGAAAGCACAGAGAACGCATGGCAAAACCTCTGTGAAAAAACTCGTCGGGGAGGGTGCGGGGGTATCGTCTATCGAAGTCACGGACGGCAACATCAAATCTTTTGAGCGCACAGCAAAAAAGTACAATGTTGATTTTGCCGTCAAGAAAGACAAGACGACGGACCCGCCGAAATATGTGGTGTTTTTCAAGGGCAGGGATGCCGATGTGGTTGCACAGGCATTCAAAGAGTTTGTTTATGGTAACGAGAGAAAGAAGGGAAAAGTTTCCGTAAGGGAGAAGCTGAAGCGTTTCAGGGACGCAGTGTCGCAGGACAAGAACCAAGAAAGGAGCCGGGAGAAAAACAAAGACAGGGGGCAGAGCCTATGAGCAATATCATCGAGGGCATAGCCAAAGACCTGAGAGCCATTCCGAAAACGCTGAAAGAAAAGGCAGGCGGGATTGACGCAAAGAAAATGCTGCTCTTAAATCTGCCCTATATCGGCGTGGGATATTTCTGCGACAAAGCAGCGTGTCTGTGGCGTATGGCAGGAGGCAGCAATGCGTCTGATAAGATGCTGGAAGCCATGAACGGTCTTGACACGCTGTTTTCCAATCCATTGCCAAGCCTGCACCCAAGAGATTTACTGATCGGGGCAGGATGCGGTATTGCGCTCCGCCTTGTGGTGTATTTCAAAGCCAAAAATGCCAAGAAATTCCGGCAGGGCGTGGAGTACGGCTCGGCAAGATGGGGAACGGCAAAGGACATAGAGCCGTATATGGATGCCACATTTGAGAACAATATCCTGCTGACACAGACGGAGAGGCTGATGATGTCAGGCAGACCGAAAGAGCCAAAGTATGCGAGGAATAAGAATATCCTTGTCATCGGTGAGGGCGTTATTATAGGACTAAGTCAAGCGACTTTCAGAAAAAGGAGAGCCGCGGCGGCTTAGTCCAATTTTAATTACTGGCGGGGAAAACAATGGCGCCGGGTTCTCCGCCTACATCATTATCCGGAATCTCTCTTTGCTCGAGGGGAGTGCCCGGTATCCATCATATCAGATCAGGAGGAATTTCTATATGGCATTTAAGAATACGAGGAACATCACAGTCATTTCACAGAACGGACATAATTATAAACCGACACCGACCATCATGCTCAAAGGGCAGTGGCTGAGAGCGGCAGGTTTTGAGATCGGGAACCATATCAAGGTTGAGTGCGAGGACGGGAGGCTGGTTGTCTTTCTGGATAGGGAGAAGGAGAAAGAGATCGAAGCGGAGAAGGTTTTCATGGAAGAAGAGACAAAGAAGCTGAAAGCGCGTTTTGAGGCGGAGAAGAAAGAGATTCATACAAGGTTTGTGGCAGAGCGGAAAGCGGGGTATGGTGCATGAGCAGGACAGGCATTCTGGAGAAGCAGACAGCCACATTTGCGGTTGAGGTAAAAGACGGCATTGTGACGAGGATCGGCAGGTCCTTTATAGCAGTCCCGGAGGTACGGTTCCGGGGCTGTAGGACGGAATGGGCTGAGGACAGGCATAAAGAGACGGTATACGGAAAGGAGAGGAAACATGGGATGGGTGGTGCGCCAGCCATGGGATAAGCTATAGGACAAGGTTCTGCTACAGGCCGGATTTCCCGGTCAGGGCGAACCTCTGGAACTTTTATTCCTACCTGAGGGGGAGGATAGATATGAGGCGCGTCGGAGGGGAGGTTGCGGATGTTTAGCACGGAGGAATTGTTATCACTGGATCGTTCATATTTTAATGTCATCTGTGCGGATGCCCATGATGTGACCATCATGTCGAAGAATACCGGGCATCACTCCCGTATCACAGGCACGGTCAGGCGGGGAGTTTGCGGCAGGCGGTCAAGAGCATTCAGGAGCATGATACCTTCCAGATGAACGGCAGAAAACCAGTCAATAGAAGATAAATTAAGAGCGGTGGCACCTTTGAGGATGCTGCCGCTCATTTCCTTTTTATAAATATTTATTGTCGAGGAACTTTCTCTTGTAGTTGATGTATCTCGTATAATAGTCTTTGATATCGTCGATATCAAGATCGAGTTCCTCCATAATTTCATCGTATTCGTATCCCTGACGGAGAAGCGAAACGAACTTGAAAAGGGACGGATCATCAAGGGATCTGATGGACTTCATCATTTCTTGAATCTCAAGGTTTTGGTGGATGTTTTCTTCTGAACCAAATGTTTCAGGACTGACGGAAAGCTTGTCCTCATTTATTTTATCAAAGGAAAGCTCTTGGTGTTCTTCCGCCTCTGACGGAAAGACTTCTTCCGGACGATCCGCAAAAGGACACTTGCTGCATGTGTTGGTGAAGGGACACATAATCTTTTTTGTGTGCTTCGCATTCCAGATCTTACAACGGTGAGCTCTTCTAAAGGCACCTTTTTCTCTCTCGAAGTCTCTGTTCAAGGGTGCCGCCTGATTCGCAGGGATCTCCAATGCGTAGCACAGTACAAGTTCGCCAGTCTCATTCCAGAAAAAGCCTTTTCCGAGAATGCGCTGACCTTTGTCTGGGTCTACTGTGGTAATTACGCCGGGGATGACTGGAACCTGGACAATCTTGTAACCTTTGCGGGCTTTGTAGATGCTGGCCTTCTTGATCTCCTGTGAATTTGCTGCGTTTACAATTGTTTGAATTGTTTGTTGGTTCTTCATAACCGTGTTCCTCCGTGGAAAATCTGTTTTTTTCTGAGTTAGCTGGTTGCAGCAGAAACGGAGAATTCGGTTATGGAGCCTGAAAAAAGAGCACAAAAGGTCCGCCTGAATCGGGAAGAGCGTTCTGCTCTTGCTCCGTTTCTGGTTCAGACCTGAGTGCTCATTTCAGGTTTGATATTCAGTTCAGCTCCCGCTTAAGACTGAGCTTCCGGTTTTAAGTCCTAAGGTTCGCTGGATCAGACCTTGGCGCTAATCATTTTCCCTTTCTGATAGTCTTGGGATATTTTTTTGCTCCTTACTAACCTTTGAATCACATTTAGTGGTAAGCATATTTTGAAGCTCAAAAACCGCATTTCCCCTGACACTTATCATGATAAAGGAATCGCCTAGAATAAGATAACGACGGGTTTTCATAGGGATATTCCTGAGAAAGTAAGAATATGGGCTTTCAAAATTCTGATATTCGTGATAGAATATAAGTATGCGTGACGGGAATGTTATTATTCGAGTGGGGAATGATGCAGTATGGAATTTAATCTAAATCTGATGAAAGAAAGACTTAAAGAAGCATTTGGTGATGATACGCAAATTGTAATAGGAAAGCGTATTAATTCATCGCAGGCAAATGTAAGTAAGATGCTGTCTGGAACACAGGAACCAACGATTGAGACGATTTATAATATTGCGCAAAAATATAATGTTTCTGTTGATTGGCTTCTTGGGTTGAGTGATGTTAAAAAAAGAATATCCTCTGTACAGACATATGGGGATGTTCTTAAGGCTTTTGTTTCATTAGGTGAAATGGGCATTATATGGCCTTTCCCCAATAGTATGATTAGTGTAGATGGGCGTAATACGGAATTGCCAGAAGTGACATCTTTTGGTGTAAATGATGAGATTCTTCATTCTTTGCTGTATGAGTGGAGGTGTATGGCGCAAAGCCCCAAAGATATTTATGATATGTGGATGGAAAAGAGAATTGAAGAGTATTCAAGTATCCCATACATACCGTGGAATGACGAAGTAAGAGAATTGTATTATGAGTTCCGAGACCCGGCAGGGGTATCCATTGATGTGTTAAAAGCATTCTATGCTGCTTATACTGAAAGACTTGCCGGAAATGATACAGTGTAGTTTTTGTTATTAGGAGATAAAGAATGGCATTGGAAGTGGATATTATTAAAGCTCGTCTTAGAGAGGTCTTTGGTACGGATTCGCAGGAAACTGTCGGGAAAAAGCTGAATATGACACAGGGAAATGTAAGTAAGTTACTATCCGGAACACAGCAGCCAACATTAGAAACCATATATCATGTTGCGGATATATATGAGGTTTCGGTTGATTGGATTCTGGGTATTTCTGATAACAAGAAGATTTATAAAAGAATTGATGGCACTACTTATGCTACAGCAATTCAAAATTTACAAGGATTGATAAAGAGAGGAGCACTTAAAATTGAGGAACAATCGAATTCAATTATTTTTAAGTTGACTGACCCGCTAATAAAAATGCTAATAAAGAAAAGCCTCACATTATCTGAAACAGATAAAGAACTATTCAGTAGTTGGGAAGAAAGCAAACTTGCTCAATTCCAAGACAGAGAAATAATCTGGGAAGGTACTTGGTCAATGAAAGGACTTGATTTCTTGGCAGGGGAAGCAATAACGGAGTCGAACTGGCTTGAAGTATTAGATAGAGCAAAAGAGATCGAGGACGAATATGCTGATATGATGGGAAAAGATATCGGCCCATTTGGAGGTTGATAATTGGCAATGGAAGATTTGAACGCGATAGTAAAAGATCGTTTATCGAATGTATTTAAAAACGATACTCAGGAAACGGTGGCAAGAAAACTAAATACGTCACAGGGGAATGTAAGTAAGTGGGTGAACGGACAACAAGTGCCTACTACGGATATGCTGTATGAAATATCAAAAGCTTATGATGTCTCTGTTGATTGGATTTTAGGCAGGAGTGAGTCAAAAGAGATAGATGGTCTTGTGATAGAAAAATTGACATATGAGCAGACGGCGAGAGTACTTGATCGTTTATTGGCATATCGAAACATTATTATTCCGAACTTGATGGAAGTAGATACTGGGAAAATGATCTCCGATGAATCCGAAGATGAGGTTGGAGAGGATCCAAAACCGATGTTGCTACCAAAGTATGATTCGGATTATCTGAAAATCGAAGATCGAGTGCTTTCATATCTTCTTAGAAAAAGGTTTAAGATTTCAGAAATTGATGATGAAATGCTGAAATGGTGGAAAGATACGTCATTGCCGCTGTTTAAGAAATTAGGGCTTATGAATTGTAAGAGCAATATTCAGGAAGCTATAGATACTAAGAGTTGGTCAGTTTATAAAGATGCAGATTGGATTGCAACTATAGAAGAATTATCAGGATTGTCAGATGATGAGCGACTAAGTTTGATAAAAGAAGCAAAAAATAGAGTAAAGGAAGTGTGAAAAAAATGGCAACAAAAAATACGGCAGAAATAGGATTTGAGAAAGAGATATGGGATGCAGCCTGTGTTCTTAGAGGAAATATGGATGCATCAGAGTACAAAAATGTCATTTTGGGGCTGATTTTCCTGAAGTATATTTCTGATAGCTTTGATGAAAAATATAATGCCTTAGTTGAAGAAGGTGAAGGCTTTGAAGAAGATCGAGATGAATATGATGCAGATAATATATTTTATGTACCGTCCGGAGCCAGATGGAAGGATATAGCAGAAGTAGCACATAAGCCAGAAATAGGCACAACCATCGATACGGCGATGGCTGCAATAGAAGAAGAAAACAAGAAACTAAAAGGTATTCTCCCCAAAAATTTTGCTAGACCAGAACTTGATAAGAGAAGATTAGGAGAGGTCGTTGATCTCTTCACAAACGTTAAAATGACTGATGGCATGGATGAAAAGGACTTATTAGGTAGGACATATGAGTACTGTCTAAGAAATTTTGCGGAACAGGAAGGAAAGAATGCCGGTCAATTCTATACTCCTTCATGCGTGGTTAGAACAATAGTTGAAATATTGCAGCCATATAATGGACGAGTCTACGATCCCTGCTGTGGAGCCGGAGGAATGTTTGTGCAATCAGCAAATTTTGTTAAGAATCATCAGGGGAATATTAATAACATATCTGTATATGGACAGGAATCAAATCCGACAACATGGAAAATGGCTAAAATGAATTTAGCAATTAGGGGAATAGACTGCAATTTAGGAGAAATACCAGAGGATACTTTTCTTAATGACCAACATCCAACGATGAAGGCTGATTTCATAATGGCCAATCCACCCTTCAATCTCACTCCGTGGGGAGCAGATAAGTTGAAAGAGGATCAGAGATGGAAATATGGAATGCCACCTGCGAGTAATGCTAACTTTGCGTGGATCCAACATATGTTATGGCATTTAGCACCAAACGGCAGAATGGGAATGGTATTAGCGAAGGGGTCTTTAGCCTCCGAATCAGGTGGTGAGGGTGAGATTAGAAAAAATATCATAAATACAGATCTTGTTGAATGTATAGTGCTACTTCCAAGCCAGTTGTTTTACACAACGACAATTCCAGTTTGTCTGTGGTTTTTAGCAAAAGAAAAAAGACAAAAAGGAAAAACACTATTTATTGATGCTCATAATATGGGAACAATGGTTTCACGTTCTCTAAAAGAATTGACAGATGGAACAGATAATCCTGAGGATAATGATATAGGTCAGATTGCAGATACCTATAATAGATTTATTGACGGTACATTAGAGGATGTACCTGGCTTCTGTGCAGTAGTGACCACTGAGAAAATTTCAGAACAAGGGTATGTGCTTACACCTGGGCGCTATGTTGGGCATGGAGAGCAAGGTGATGAAGAGCCGTTTGAGGAAAAAATGGGACGGCTTACAGATGAATTGTCCGATTTATTAGAACAATCACATGGTTTAGAAGAAATTATAAGGGAAAATCTTGGATTGATAGGTTTTCCGTTGAGATAGGTGAATTATGGATACAGTTGCACTCAGGTTTTCCGAAAATTTTGCTACTGAAAAAGGAACCATTTTAGAGCATGAAGAAATAATCTTGAAAAATGGCTTTGTTTGGTATGGAAAATTTGGACTACCGTTGTCTCTAAAAGTAAAGAATATGATCCTTAAAAATAATACGGCAAAAGTATTATTGATACAGAGCGGGAAAACCAAAAGATTTTGGGCGCACATATCCGATATTGTCTTTGATGAGCCACCAAAGGAAGAATACCCAAGCTATTATCACAATCGGGCTGACAAGGTTAAGACTTGGTTTAAGGTTACAAAGTTTGAAGAAGCTGATAACGACATAATGAGTAAATGCTTCGTAAAATCATCGAAGGCTCCTTTGTCTTCTGCTTCAAAACACAATATGAGTCCATATTTCATTATAGAGTGCGAGGTATAGATATGTCTTTTGAGTATGTAAAATTGGGAGAAATCAGTGATATAACCAAGTTGGCTGGTTTTGAATTTACAAAATACATAGAGTATATAGAAAATGGCGAGATAATAGCTCTACGAGCCCTTAATTTAAGAAAAGGGGAGCTTGTCCTTTCTGATATTAAACGGATTGATCGAGATGTTTCGGATTTTCTTACAAGAAGTAAGCTGTATGTAAATGATATTCTGTTGACATATACTGGAAACGGATATGGCGATTGTGCAATGATAAGCGAAAACGATAAATACCATCTAGCACCGAATATATGTAAAATCACTCCAGACATAAAAAAGGTAGATCCATATTATTTATACAGCTATATTCGAAGTAATGATTTTTATCAAGAAATGAGCGGAAATATGACGGGTAGTAGTCAACCGACAATACCAATGAAAACCATAAGAGTATTGCAAGTTCCGCTACCGCCAATGGAAACACAGGAAAAAATATCTTATATAATACGTAATATTGATGAAAAAATAAGGATTACAAGGAAAATTGCGAATAACCTTCATGAACAGGCATATGCTATTTTCTTGGAGGAAATAGCACAAAAGGAGGATATTCCCCACAATTGGCAAGAAGGTTGCCTGAATGATATCGCAAACTACTTGAATGGACTGGCTATGCAAAAGTATAGACCAAGTGAGGATGAAGAAGGGTTACCTGTTTTGAAAATACGAGAACTGAGACAGGGAATGTGTGATAATGCTAGTGAAAAATGTTCTCCAAACATTAAAAAGGAATATATCATTAAAAATTGTGATGTAGTCTTTTCTTGGTCAGGAAGCTTGTTGGTCGATTTCTGGTGTGGTGGAGATTGTGGATTAAATCAGCATCTGTTCAAAGTGTCTTCAGATACATATGATAGTTGGTTTTATTATTCATGGACGCTTTTTTATCTTGAAAAATTTATCGCTGTTGCTGCTGATAAGGCAACAACTATGGGGCATATTAAGAGAGAAGAACTTGAAAAAGCGAAGGTGCTGATTCCAGATAAAGATGATTATGATCGAATATCAGAAATAATAAAACCTTTGTATGCACTAATGATTTCTAGCAGAATTGAATGTAGTCGCCTTGTGGAGATGAGAGATGCTTTGTTACCACAGCTTTTGAAAGAAACGCTGGATATAGGGGGAATAACTGTATGAGTAGTCGAGAAGTCAAAGTTCCATTTTCTGCGCCGTTATCAGATTTTGATACGGAAGATCAAACCTATGGATGCAGACAAAACAACCCAAGTATATGTGCAAATAATAGCATTCCAAATGTTTGTGCTTTTACTAGCGAAGATGGAATTTGTAGAAAACCATCAAGGGCTTGGAAAAAACAGTATTTGAAGCTGAAGGAAGACAGATAGAGAGGTATTATAATATGGCGATTTTTGATGAGGCTAGTTATGAAAACTCCATAATAGAATTATTTTCCAATATGGGCTATACACATATTTATGGTCCTGATGTTGAAAGAGATATTCGAAATCCGCTGATGGAAGAGCAATTGAGGAATTCAATTGAGATGATTAATCCGGAACTTCCTCAGAATGCTGTAGATGAGACAGTATATAAGATCAAAACATATGAAGCTGCTTCGCTGGTTTCGAAAAATGAGATATTTATGGACTATTTGCAAAATGGGATCCAAATATCTTATATGAAAAATGGGGAAAATAAAAGCGAACTTGTCAGATTGGTCGATTATAACACTCCATCAATGAATAGTTTTGTTGTTGCAAATCAATGGACATATTCTGAATACGAAACAAAACGTCCAGACGTTGTCATTTTTTTGAATGGTATTCCAGTCGTTGTGATGGAATTAAAGTCTCCTAAAGCCGATACTGTTACTATAGAGGATGCGTATCAACAGATCCAAAACTATAAAAAGTCTATAGAGGGAATGTTCATCTATAATGCTTTTTGTGTAATCAGCGATCAATCACAGACTAAAGCTGGAACTATAACCGCAAGCATAGATCGCTTTATGGATTGGAAAACGGTCGATGGAGACTATGAGGAAACTAGATATGCAGATTTTACTACGCTTATAAAAGGAATGTTTACTAAGAATAGATTTTTGGATATTATTCAGAATTTTATCTGCTTTTCCAAGGAAATCGGCGGAGATGTAAAGATACTTGCGGCATATCATCAATACTTTGCCGTAAAGAAGGCTGTAGAATCGACAAAGAAAGCAAGTGCTGAAGGTGGAGATGGACGCGGAGGAGTATTCTGGCATACTCAGGGAAGTGGCAAGTCTTTATCCATGGTATTCTATGCGAAGTATATTCAATCGGTGTTGAATAGTCCGACTATAGTCGTTATTACTGACAGAAATGATCTTGACGATCAACTTTTTGCACAGTTTTCAAAATGTAAAGATTTCCTGAGACAGACACCTGCTCAGGCTGAGAAGAGAAGACTGTCGGATGAAGAAAAAGAGAAAGGTTCCAAGACAATAGCTCTAATGGACTGGCTGGATGATAGAGCTGCTAATGGAATCATCTTCACTACGATGCAAAAATTTGAAGAGAGTAATGAACCGCTTTCTGAAAGAAGAAATATTGTCGTTATGGCTGACGAAGCGCACCGTAGCCAGTATGGTTTTGAAGAGAAAGTTAATGCTAAGACCGGTAAAGTTACTATAGGCAATGCAAGAAGGGTGAGAAATGCGTTGCCGAAAGCTACCTACATTGGTTTTACGGGTACCCCGATTTCACTGGAAGACAGAAATACTATAGAGGTGTTCGGTAATTATATTGACGTATATGATATGTCTCAGGCTGTAGCAGACGGAGCTACAAGACCAATTTATTATGAAAGCCGAGTAGTGAAGCTGGAACTGAATTCGGATATTCTCCAGGAAATAGATGAGATCTATGAAAAGTTGAAAGAGAACGCTAATGAGGTAGATATCGAAAAGAGTAAATACGAACTGGCTCATATGGATAGCGTGCTTGGAACACCAGAAGTTATAGATTCACTGTGTCTTGATATTATCGACCACTATGAGAATTTTCGTCAGTATGAGCAGACCGGTAAGGCGATGATCGTAGCATATTCTAGGCCTATTGCCGTAAAGATTTACAATTATATTACTGAAGATTTAAGGCCTGATTGGAAAAACAAGGTCAAGATTGTTATGACCAGTGGTAATCAGGATCCAGTAGAATGGAAAGACCTGACCGGAAACAAGGCTTATAGAGAAGGGCTTGCAAGAGAGTTTAAGGATAATGACAGTGAGTTTAAGATTGCTATTGTAGTGGACATGTGGCTGACCGGATTCGATGTTCCGTCAATGTCTACTATGTATGTGTTCAAGCCGATGAAGGGTCACAACCTGATGCAGGCTATAGCACGTGTAAATCGTGTGTTCAAGGATAAAGAAGGCGGTCTTGTAGTTGATTATATAGGAATAGCATCTGCCTTGAAAGCTGCAATGAAGCAGTATACGGATCAGGATAGGAAGAATTATTCCAATATGGATGTCTCCAAGACGGCATATTTGAAATTCCAAGAAAAGCTACAAGTGTGTCGTGATCTGATGCATGGTTTTGATTACTCTGAGTTCCTTATCACAGACAGTGATCTTACAAGGGCAAATTTGATTACCGGCGGCGTTAATTTTCTTTCAGATCCGAAAATGGAGGAGACAAGAGATAACTATTTGACAGAATGCTATATGATGAAGCAGGCGTTTTCTCTGTCAAAGAGTATCGCAAATGCGGATGAACGTAGAGAGGAAGCATACTTTGAGACAGTCAGATCTGTACTGATAAAGATTGTAAAACCGGGACTAATATCGCTTAAGGAAATAACTGCTCAGATTAACGAGTTGTTAAAGCAGAGTGTTCAGAGCAATGGTATCATCAATCTATTTACGGATGTTGATAGGGAATTCAATCTGTTTAATATGGCATTTATGGAAGAAGTTGCAAAAATGCCGGAAAAGAATCTGTCTGTAGAATTGTTGAAGAAGCTCATTGCTGAACAGGTTCGTATATATAAAAGAACGAATGTAGTAAAATCCCAGCAGTTTTCTGAAATGCTGGATCGTATCGTGAAATCCTACCTAAATGGGATGCTCACGAATGAAGAAGTTATCACAGAATTAATGAAGATGGCTCAGGACATTTCCAATGCGCATAAAGTTGGAAACGAAATGGGGATTACGGATGAAGAATTGGCATTCTATGATGCACTTACAAAACCTGCAGCTATAAAGGATTTTTATTCAAATGATCAGCTTATTGCTATAACTAAAGAATTGACGGAAGAGCTTAGAAAGTCTAGGACAGTTGACTGGGAGAAAAAGGAATCTGCGAGAGCTGGTATGCGGCGCATGATAAAACGCCTGCTTAAGAAATATAAGTATCCACCTGAAGGAATGGAAGATACTATTCAAACGGTAATCAGTCAGTGCGAGATGTGGGTAGATATAGAAACATATCAACCGGATGATGGTGTGTCCGGATCAAAGAGAACTATGGCATATTTCAATGCCTATAACGGCATGAGCTAAGATCAGGAGGTATTATCATGGCAGATATCGGAAAGTTGACAGAGGTGGATGCCAGAGAGCTTTGGAAACATGAGCAGTATGATTTTTCCAATTGGCTTGCAAAGGAAGAGAATCTCGCATATCTGAATGACATCATCGGCCTTACATTGACGGATGTTAACAGGGAAGTATATGTTGGTCCATACCGATGCGATATTGTGGCGAAGGATGAGACTTCCAGTATTACCGTTATTGTCGAAAATCAGTTGGAAGGAACCAATCATGATCATCTTGGAAAGATTATTACTTACGCTTCTGGATTGAACGCAAAAGTAATGATTTGGATTGTTAAAGAGGCGTAGGAAGAGCATCGGGCAGCTATCGAATGGTTGAACAATAACACCAATAATGATGTGAACTTTTTCCTCATAGAGATCCATGCTTATAAAATAGGCGATTCCGATGCGGTTCCGAAGTTTGAGGTTGTTGAGAAGCCTAATGATTTCGTTAAACGGAGCAAGGCGAAGACAAATGACAGTGACTTGAATAAGAGCCAGGGGAGCGTTTCGCATTCTGGGAACAGTTTAATCAAGTTGTCATTGCATGCGGCAAGCCGTTTAATCTTAGGAAAGCAAGGACGGATCATTGGTGTGATGTTGCGATGGGAACCAGCGATGCGCACATCGCTATCGATCTTGTGAATAAGGATAGCCGTATTGTAGTAGAGTGTTATATAAGCGATAATAAAGACCTGTTTAATGCATTGGCAAATCACAAGGAAGAAATTGAAGCAGAGCTTGGGTTTAAGCTTATCTGGGATAGACTTGATGGAAAAAAGCTTTACGCATCAAGTATAGGATACAAGGGTTGAACTTCGATGATCATTCTAACTACAATGAGCTCATGAATCAGACAATAGACGCTACTGTGAAGATGCGGGATGTCTTTAAAAAATATATGTAAATGGAAAGAGGCGACTCCACGGCGGAGTTGCCTTTTCTTTCTGTATTAATCCTTACGATAAAACTCTGTGTTGTAACCATCGGCTCTCAAATTGATTCCCGGGAGCCACGGGGGAGCCTGCCCCATAATATCGCAGATTTCTTGATATTTTACGTCGTTTGGGCATTCAATCACGACTTCATCATGCACGTGTGCGACAATGTGCCGATCAGAGAGGTTTCCGATAGCGTAGCAGAGAAGATCCCGGGCGATGGCCTGGACGATGTTTTCAACAAACTTAGGGCCATAGCTTTCAATGCGGCAACAAGACGGCGGAGATGGCTTCCTGGAATCAGAAAAAATTGAGTGCGGAACTGTGTGACGTGGATTTCTGTGGGTATGATTTCGGGCAGCCGGAGACAGCGCTGCCGGATGATGGGGCAGAAAAGGACAGCCCGAGGACGATGACCTGTCCGTGTTGTGGGGAGGTGTTTGAGGTATGAAGCTGGAAAGACTGAAACTGGCGGAGGTTAAGCCTTATGGGAATAATCCCAGAAAAAATGATGGCGCGGTGAATGCCGTTGCGGAGAGTATCCGGCAGTGTTCCTACATTACGCCGATTATCGTTGATGAAAATCATGTGGTTATTGCGGGGCATACCAGATATAAGGCGTTGATGGCCCTAGGCGAAGATTCTGCAGAATGTTTGATATGTGACGGGCTGACGGAGGAGCAGAAAAAGAAGTACAGGTTTCTGGACAACAAGACCGGCGAGAAAGCTACATGGGATTTGATGAAGCTGGAAGTCGAGCTGTGGACAGTGTAATGAGCTGTCACTCGTATGTATTTTTTGAAAAAAATATTGTCTGCGGATAAAAAGATAGGAACTTTTGCAGCCTGCTTTTTTATCGGTAGATAATGCCGTGAAAGGGGGATTATGAAAAACGTAAATAGTCTGAAAAAGGTTGAAGTAATAAACGTAGTAAAAGAAAGATACGGAAGAAAACGGTTTGTAAGATATAAAACAGGGGCAGAGCTTTATGATATGAGCCAGAGTAGTTTTGAAGATTTGGCAGAAGAAGCGGGTGCAAAATACAAAATAGGTAAGATGGTATTAGTAAATTGCGAAATATTCGAGGAATACTTGGAAATGTTTCGTATGGGCAATAAGAAATAGTTATAGAAAGAGGGCTTGTAAGGGCTGACTTATTAAATGCAGAACAATAATGTTGACTTTATGTTCTGCATTTAGTATAATGGGGAAAAGAGGAAGGAGGTAAAATTCAATGGCAAAAATGGGGAGACCTAAAGTTGCATCCCCAAGAAAAGTTTCGGCAGGCTTCCGAATGAAAGAGGAGGACTATGAGAAACTGAAACGATTTGCCTCTGAACATAATTTAACCCAAACAGAAGCTATTGAGAAAGGCTTAGATTTGTTATACCAACAATATCAGAAAGCTGAACTCTGACTTGCAAACTCTCTTTCTTGAAGATATAGGAAGGAGAAGCATGGCAAAAGCAAGAAAAGACCTTAAAGGGAGAGCGCTTTGGAAAGGGGAATGTCAACGTGCATCTGACAAAAGATATGTTTATACATATACGGATGCGTATGGGAAACGTAGAAGCATTTATGCAAATGATTTAGCTGAACTCCGAAAGAAAGAACAGGAGTTGATGAAAGATCAGTTTGACGGAATTGATTCGGCAAAAGCCCATAATATTACGTTGAATAAGATGTTTGAGCGCTACATTGCTACAGAATATGATTTGCGTCCTAATACATTTCATACATACAAATATCTTTATTGGCATTATGTGGGAGAAATGCTGGGGAAGAAAAAGCTGATAGACCTTAGATATGCGGATATGGTTCATTTTTATTTCTATCTGATTGAGGAAAAACAGCTTAAAGTTCGTACTGTTGAATATATTCATATTGTTCTTCATTCTGTATTTGAAATGGCGATTAAAGATGAAATTATCCGGCAGAACCCGACACATGGAATTATGGCGCAAGTAAAGAAAAAAACGGGGTATTCAAGAGAAACAAAAAACCCTTTGACAATGGCGCAACAGCAAAGATTTATGAATTTTACTGCCAATGATCCTGTTCATGTAAAGTATGTACCGTTGTTCACTTTTTATCTTGGTACAGGCTGCCGTATGGGGGAAGCGTTAGGGCTACGGTGGGATGATGTTGATTTCGAAAATCGCATTATTCATATTACCCACGCTGCTAAGTACCGTCCGGGAACAGACGATAAGGCACAATGGATGATTACGGAGCCAAAAACAAAGGCAGGCATTAGGGATATTCCTATGATCGATCAGGTATATGATGCTTTAAAAGCGGAATATAAGGTACAACAGGAAAGAGGATTCCCCACTCCTACAATAAGCGGCATGACCGGATTCATATTTGTGAATGGGGAAGGCAGACTGCGCTCCCCAGAGGCAATTAACAGAGCAATCGACACAATAACAAGATGGTGCAACAAAGAGGAAGAGCAAAAAGCTCAGGAAGAAAATAGAGAACCCATTATCATCCCTCATTTCAGTTGCCACGTTTTTCGCCATACGTTTTGCACACGGTTTTGCGAAAATGAAACGAACATCAAGGTAATTCAGGAGATAATGGGTCATGCAAACATCTCTATAACAATGGATATATATGCCAAAGCTACGGAGGAAAAGAAAAAGCAAGCATTGGACGAATTGTCCAAAAACCTGAAAATTTTTTAGTATTGCAATTTAATATCTTCAAGGGAGTGTCTGACGCTGTTTCAAGATAAAAATTGACAACAATGTTGACAACAAATTTTATAAAAACCGTACTGAACAGTACCGAATAATACTTTTTTGAGAAACTGCTTAAAGTTTCTCCGGTTCCGGGTACTCTACACCGAAGGTATCGACGGTAACGCTCTGCATTACTTGATTTTCAAGGGGTCTGTCGGAATAATCGGTAGCTGTCTCAGCAATCTTATTTACCACATCCATACCTTCAATCACCTTCCCGAACGCCGCGTACTGGCCGTCAAGATGGGGGCTGGTCTTGTGCATGATGAAAAACTGGGAACCGGCGGAGTCGGGCATCATGCTTCTTGCCATGGAGAGAACGCCTTCCGTGTGCTTTAAATCGTTTTTCAATCCGTTTGAGGCAAATTCCCCTTTGATGCTGTAGCCGGGGCCGCCCATTCCGGTGCCCTCCGGGTCGCCGCCCTGAATCATAAAGCCTCGGATAACCCGGTGAAAAATCAGGCCGTCATAAAAGTTCTTGTTGATTAAGCTGATGAAATTATTTACGGAAACGGGGGCGATTTCGGGATAAAGCTCCGCTTTCATGATATCTCCGTTTTCCATGGTAAAGGTAACAACAGGATTTTGAGCCATATTTATTTACTTCCTTTCAATATATTATGTATAATAATAAGTATTGTAGCGGAAGTAATGCGACTTTTCAATGAAAAAATTTTTCAGGCAACGGAAATCAATTTTCGGATTTCAGGAGCAGGAAGGACTTTGAAATTATGAAAAAGACAGGAATATTATGCGCCAGCGATACAGAGCTGGAGCCGTTTTTGAAATATATACAATCGCCCCGGATTACAGAGAAAGCGATGCTGAAATTTTACTCCGGGTATATCGGGCGGACGGCTGTTGTGGCGGTATACAGCGGCGTCTGCAAGGTAAATGCCGCCATTGCCGCCCAGCTTTTGATAGACGTTTTTGATGTGGGCTGCATTATCAACGCCGGTACTGCGGGAGGAATGGACGAGAGGGTGCGGCTTTTCGATACTGTCATATCGGAGCGCATGGTTTACCATGATGTGGCTGAGGATATTTTGACGGAATTTCACCCGTGGTTAGAGGAAAACTGTTTCCGGGCGGACCGGGAATTATATGCCGCCGCCGAAAGGTACAGCCGGAAATCGGAATTTCCCATTTTGTTTGGCACAATGGTTTCGGGGGAACAGTTTATCGAAGATGAAAAGAGAAGCGAAATTAACAGAAAATTTGCGCCGCTTTCTGTTGATATGGAAACGGTGAGTATAGCGCATGTCTGTTATGTAAATAATATTCCGTTCCTGAGTGTGCGCACGGTTACGGATACGGCTGAGCATAAAGGGATAGAAAATTTTGAACAGAATTGTGAGGTTGCTTCCGGGCGGTCTGCTCAAATCGTTATTGGCATACTTGAGCAGTATAGTTAAATCAAGTGAATCTAAATGACAAGCGGGGTATTTTGGTGTAAAATTAATTTTGAAAAGGTGTGTTATTGAAGTTAACAGCCCGTGGTGTCAGCCGATGTCTGCTTGAAGCCGTCCGGCGCATGGCCTGCGGGAATGAAAGGACAGTGTAATGCTTAGATATGTTTTGTTTCTGCTGTCGGAGTATTATTATATGATTATGGAACCGCGCCTTCATGAAGTCCGCGATAAGGTTTCTTCTCATCAGGTAGAAGTGGTACTCCGAAAATTTTCGCCGGGCTCTGCAGATGCGGGCGGCGCCTGCCTGGCAGAAACGCTGATTATAACAGACGAACCGCAGGCGGCCCGGGAGATGCTTGCCGCCGGCGGTTATGTGGTGATTCTTTACCATGAAAAAAACAGGCATCTGGAATTTCCCGCCGTCAGGTACGGGGTGGAGGATGTGTTTATGCTGGAATACCAGTCCTATGAGGAAGCGTATAAAAGGCTGGCCGGTCTGCCCTGGGATATCCTTGAGACGGACAGGCTTCGGGTGCGCGAGAGCACGGTGGAGGATGTGGACGAGTTTTACCGTATTTATAAAGAGCCTTCCATCACCCTTTATATGGAAAATTTATATTCGGAGCGCGAGGCGGAGCTGGCCTATATGAGGGCTTATATCGACCAGATTTACGGGTTTTACGGTTACGGGCTCTGGACGGTGATACTCAAAAAAACCGGGCAGGTGATTGGAAAGGCCGGACTCAGCGTCCGGGAAGGATACGAAATGCCGGAGCTGGGATTTGTGATAGACGCCGGATATCAGCATCAGGGGTATGGCTTTGAGGTTTGTACGGCCATTCTGCGGTATGCCAAAAGCGAGCTTGACTTCGACGAGGTGCAGGCTCTTGTGAAAAAGGAAAACCGGATTTCCATGCGGCTTTTAGATAAGCTGGGGTTTGTGTTTATGCGGGACGTGACGGAGCGGGACAGCGACTATCGGCTGTATGTGAGGCATGCATGACGAACAGGAAAAAATTGCGCAAATTATTGACAAACCCCTCCCGATAACATACCATTAGAAGACAGACATACAGCGTGGTAAGCCTTAAGATTTGCTAGAATATAGAAGAAGTGAGGAAAAGCATGAATAAAGGAAAATATTACATCACAACGGCGATTGCCTATACATCGGGAAAACCGCATATCGGCAACAGCTATGAGATTGTCCTGGCGGACAGCATCGCCAGATTTAAGAGAAAAGACGGATACGAGGTTTATTTCCAGACGGGAACCGACGAGCATGGGCAGAAGATTGAGTTAAAAGCTCAGGACGCCGGAATCACGCCGAAGGAATTTGTGGACGGCGTTGCCGGAACCATCAAAGAGCTGTGGGATTTGATGAACACCTCCTACGACCACTTTATCCGCACCACGGACGAATACCATGAAAAGCAGGTGCAGAAAATTTTTAAGAAGCTCTATGAGCAGGGAGATATCTATAAAGGCTCCTATGAGGGGCTCTACTGTACTCCCTGCGAGTCTTTCTGGACGGAGTCTCAGTTAGTTGACGGCAAGTGCCCGGACTGCGGGCGCGAGGTGAAGCCGGCAAAGGAAGAAGCCTACTTCTTTAAGATGAGCAAGTATGCGGACAGGCTGATTGCGCACATCAACAGCCATCCCGAATTTATACAGCCGGTTTCCCGCAAGAATGAAATGATGAACAATTTCCTTCTGCCGGGACTGCAGGATTTGTGTGTTTCCAGAACCTCTTTTAAATGGGGGGTTCCTGTGGATTTTGACGATAAGCATGTGGTTTATGTGTGGCTTGACGCCCTCACCAATTATATCACGGGTATCGGCTATCACTGTGGGGAGGAAAGCACGGAGCAGTACCATAAGCTGTGGCCTGCGGACCTGCATTTGATTGGAAAGGATATCGTGCGCTTCCACACCATCTACTGGCCCATCTTCCTGATGGCCTTAGGGGAGCCGCTTCCGAAGCAGATATTCGGGCATCCCTGGCTTTTGCAGGGGGACGGCAAGATGAGCAAATCTAAGGGAAATGTGATTTATGCCGATGATTTGGTGGACTTTTTCGGGGTGGACGCGGTTCGGTATTTTGTGCTTCACGAGATGCCGTTTGAGAACGACGGAACCATTTCCTGGGAGCTTTTAGTGGAGAGAATCAACTCCGACCTTGCCAATGTCCTGGGGAACCTGGTGAACAGAACCATTTCCATGAGCAATAAATACTTCGGCGGCGTGGTGGCCGATAAGGGCTGCGCCGAAGTGGTGGACGAGGATTTAAAGGCGGTTGTGACGGGGACTTACGGAAGGGTTGCCGCAAAGATGGAGGAGCTGCGGGTAGCCGACGCGCTTACGGAAATTTTTGCCCTGTTCAAGCGCTGCAACAAATATATCGACGAGACGGAGCCCTGGGTGCTTGCAAAGAGCGAGGAGAAAAAGGAGCGCCTTTCCACGGCTCTCTACAATCTGGTGGAGAGCATCTTAATCGGCGCGTCCCTTCTCGAGCCCTTTATGCCGGAGACGGCACAGAAAATTGCGGGGCAGCTAAACGGAGAGCTGCGCGGCTTTGACAGGCTGGGCGAGTTTGGCCTGTACCCGTTGGGAAATCAGGTGACGGAAAAGCCGGAAATCCTCTTTGCAAGGCTGGACGTAAAGGAAGTGACGGAGAAGGCGGAGGCCATGTTTGCGGAGAGAAAAGCCGCCGGAGCCGTATCCGGTGCGGGAAGCGATGGTGAAGCCGCAAAAGCGCAGGAGGGCGGCGGTGAAGCGGGCGCCGCGGAGGCCGGTGACAAAGAGGAAAATGTGATTGATTTGGAGCCGAAGGAGGAAATCACCTACGACCTGTTTGCAAAGATGCAGTTTCAGGTAGGAGAGATTATCGCCTGCGAGGAGGTTCCCAAATCAAAGAAGCTCCTTTGCTCGAAGGTAAAGATTGGAAGCCAGGTAAAGCAGATTGTTTCCGGCATCAAGGCGTATTACAGCCCGCAGGAGATGGTAGGTAAAAAGGTGATGGTGCTGGTAAACTTAAAACCCGCGAAGCTGGCAGGCGTTCTCTCGGAGGGGATGCTTCTGTGCGCGGAGGATGAGGAAGGAAAGCTGGCGCTTGTTGTGCCGGAAAAGGAAATGCCGGCGGGGGCGGAAATCTGCTGACAGCATGATGTACGGCTTGCGATGGCTGTGCCGCCGTCTGCGCGACGGAATTTCAGTGGAAAGCGGAGAAGCTGTTGCACAGACGGTGGCAGAAAGCGGAAAATCCGGCGGCAGCGCCGGTGCGTTTTTCGAGGGGCGGATAAAGTTGGGAGGTTACAATGGTAAAAAAGGAAGAATTTACGTTTGATTCCAGGGATGGAGCTACGAAAATACATGCAGTCAGATGGGTGCCGGAGGGAAAGGTGGTATGTATTCTCCAGATTATCCACGGAATGGCGGAGTATGTGGAGAGGTATGAACAGCTTGCGCAGTATCTGGGGGAAAAGGGGATACTGGTGACCGGCGACGACCATTTAGGGCATGGAAAGAGCGTGGGGGAGGAAGGCGCTTACGGGTATTTCTGCGAGCAGGACCCGGCGACGGTGGTAGTGCGGGATGTGCATCGCCTGAAAAAGATAACCCAGGAGGAATATCCGGGAATCCCCTATGTGATTTTAGGGCACAGCATGGGCTCTTTCATTCTGCGCAATTATCTGTTCCGGTACGGGACGGGAATCCAGGGCGCGATTATATGCGGAACCGGCTCTCAGCCTAAGGCCCTTGTAAAGCTCTGCAAGCTGATAACGGCGGTGCAGGGAGCGTTTCTGGGGCAGAAGCATGTGGCAAAAATGATTGATAAGCTGGCTTTCGGCTCCTACAACGACAGGATTCCCGATGCCAGGACGCCTTTCGACTGGCTGTGCACGGACGAGGGCGTGGTGGACGCTTATATGAAGGATAAGCTTTGCGGCTTTACTTTTACGGTAAACGGCTTTCAGACGCTGTTTACGCTTCTTGACCGTTTGAATCAGGAGGAGAATCTTCTGGCGATGCCGGGAGCGCTTCCGGTACATTTTATTGCGGGAGATATGGACCCGGTGGGCAATTACGGAGCAGGGGTGCGGAAGGCATGCGAGGATTTCCGCAGGGCCGGTATGTCAAGGGTTTCCATTAAGCTCTATCCGGGAGCAAGGCACGAGCTGCTCAATGAGAAAAACAGGCAGCAGGTGTATGAAGATATTTATCCATGGATATTGGAGAGAGTGAAGGAATATCAATTATAAAAAACGAAAAACGAGGAGAAAGAATGATAAGAAAAATTTCAGCGGTTTTGGCCGTCTGCATGGCGCTGTTTCTGGCAATGCCGGGTAATGTGTCCGCCGCGGAGGCGGACGGGGGCGGAGCGGCCGATATCATGGAGCAGGTAAAGCGGCAGCTGTCGGCAGTCTTCGAGGAGGTAGACGAGGAAACGGCAAACGAGGTCTTTTCTTTTCTGAAGGAACAGGTGCAGGAGGGAAATCTGAGCACCCGGGAAGGAATTGAAAACGCGATTAAAGAAGGCGAGGGAAAGTTTGGCGTTACCATCAGCAAAGAGGATGCCGGGGAACTGGTTGCCACCATGGAAAAGCTGGAGAATTTGGGATTTTCCGCGGAATACATCATAGATAAGACCCAGGGGCTTTATCAGGAATACGGAAATGATTTTGTGGAGCATGTGGACGAGGTTGTGACCGGCGCGGTGAAGAACGCAGCTTCAAACGCGGTCAGCGGTTTTTTTACAAATCTGAAAAATTCCGTTAAGAATTTTTTCAGTAATCTGTTTTCATAAAAAGTAAAAGAATAAAATAAGGATAGTTCTGTAAAAATAGATAACATGTCAGAAAAATACGGAGGTGTTATATGAAAATTGCGTTTTACGGGACGAAGCCTTATGACAAAACATGGTTTGAACCGATGGGAAAGGAATATGGCTTTGACATTCATTTTATCGAGGCGTCCTGCAATCAGGAAACCATATTCATGGCGAAGGGGTACGATGCAATCTGCATTTTCGTCAATGATTATGTAAATGCCGAAATGATAGACGCGCTCTATGAAATGAAGGTCAAGGCCATTTTGCTTCGGAGCGCCGGCTACAATAACGTGGATGTGAAAGCGGCGGAGGATAAAATTGTGCTTCTGCGTGTTCCCAGCTATTCCCCGGAATCGGTGGCGGAGTTTTCCATGGCGCTTTTGCTTACCGTGAACAGGCTGACCCACAAAGCCTACAACAGGACAAGGGAATTCAACATGAGCCTGAACGGCCTTATGGGAGCCGACCTGTTTGAAAAGACGGCGGGCGTCATCGGTACGGGAAAAATCGGGCAGGCCATGATTAAGATATTAAATGGCTTTCAGATGCGGGTGATTTGCTACGACCCGTATCCGGTGGAGGGAATCGAGGCGGAGTATGTGGACCTGGAGGAGCTTTTTGAGCAATCGGATGTCATCTCCCTGCATTGTCCTCTCAATTCCGGCACAAAGCATATCGTCAACAGGAGGTCCATTGCTGCCATGAAAAAGGGCGTCTACCTTATCAATACATCGAGAGGCGGGCTGATTGACACGGAAGCGCTGATTGAGGGAATGCTCGAAGGAAAATTCGGGGGCGTGGGACTTGACGTTTACGAGGAGGAGGAGGGCGTCTTTTACGAGGACCGTTCCGGGGAAATTATCACGGACGAAAATCTGGCGCGCCTTATGACCCTGCCTAACGTTCTGGTGACCTCCCACATGGGATTTTTTACCAGGGAGGCTATGCACGCCATTGCCAAAACCACCCTTGAGAACGCCTATGCCCTTGAAAACGGACTTCCTCTGGTGAATCAGGTAATGAAATAAAAGTTTTGGAAATAAAAATGATGCCGGTTCATTGATTGTAAAGTGGGAGGGAATCTGTTATAATAAAATATCTGTAGTTTGAAAGGGCAGTTCAATGGACGAGGGGATATCTTTTGAAATACGCCTGGCGGACCAGGACGAATGGGAAGATGCTATGGGGCTGGCGTGGAAAACCTTTCTGGAATTTGAAGCGGGCGATTACACGCCGGAAGGCGTCAGGAGCTTTGAGGATTTTATAACGGACACAGGACTTAAGCGGATGTTTCTTTCGGGGGACTACCGGCTGCTTGCCGCTTATATCCGGGGCAGAATGGTGGGAATGATTACGCTGCGGAACAGGTGTCACATCTCTCTCCTTTTTGTAGATAAAAGATATCACAGACATGGAATCGGAAGGGCTCTGATAGAACAGATGGCGCGTTATGTGAAGGATGAATGCCGGCTTACGGTGAATGCCTCGCCCTACGGCGCCGCTTTTTACCGCAGGCTGGGCTTTCGGGACCTGGGGCCGGAGCGGCGGCAGGACGGAATCATATTCACGCCAATGGAATACATCATTTCGGGAAGGTAAGGCTTATGGAATACATTCACAGTAAAGATATTTTTTTATTAATGAGAGACACCTTGAAGCTGGTGGACAGAAGGGCCATGGACCATGGCTCGAGGGTGGCGTATTATCTGTATAAGATGCTGGAATGCAAGGGTGGCTACGAGAAATATGAGCTGGCGGATTTTGCGTTCATGGCGTCCATGCATGATATCGGCGCGTATAAGACGGACAATCCGAAGGATATGCTCCAGTATGAGCTCAGGACGTCCCTGCCCCATTCCACCTACGGTTACCTTGTGTTCAAGCACCTTTCCCCTATCAGTGAGCTGGCGCCGGTGATTCTTTACCACCACACGGATTACGCCCAGCTAAAGACGCTGAACTTCGGGTATAAGGACATCACGGCCTACTTAAATCTGGCTGAGAAGGTTGACATTTATTCCGTGGCTCTGGGCGATAAGTTCGAGCTTTCCATGTTTGACAAGCAGGCGGAAAAGGTGGTCAGCCGGGAAGCGCTCAGGCTGTTCCAGAAGGCGGTTGACGATTTTGACGTGCTCACAAAGGTGAGGAAAGGACAGTACAAAGAAGAACTGGACGACATTATCAGCTATCTGATTTTTAATAACGACGATAAGAAGAAGTATCTGGAAATGCTGATGTACTGCCAGGGGTTCCGCCGGGAATCCGCAGTCGTCAATACGGTGACCTGCATGTGTATCGCGGAGAGCCTTGCCCAGAGGATGGGCGTGGGCAGTCTGGACAGGGAGGAAATGTACTACGGAGCCCTTCTCCATGATATCGGCATGGTGGCGATACCCAATGAGATTATCGACGCGCCAAGGCCATTGACGGAGGACGAGTACAAAAAGGTGAGAATGCACGTCCATGTGGCGGAGAAGGTTTTACATAGCAGAATGGCGCCGGAGGTGGTGGAAATCGTGGCCGCCCATCATGAAAGATGCGACGGGAGCGGTTATCCGAGAGGGCTGAGGGAGGCGCAGATGAATATTCGTCAGGAAATCGTACAGCTTGCGGACGCTGTAACGGCGCTTCTGGATAAGCGGTCTTACAGGGCGGCCTTCACGGAACAGGAAATGCAGGATATCATCAGGCAGGACTCGGAAGCCGGAAAATACGACAGGGTCATCGTGAAGACATTCTTCGATTACTATGAAGAAATCATGCAGCACATGAAAGAGCGGGTGGAGGAGATACTTACCACCTATCGCAAGATTAACAGACAATTTAGACAGGTTTCCGGCAAGATGAAAAGCAATCATTAGGAGGAAAAGTTAAGTGGGAAAATTATTTGACCTGGAAAGCCCTTTGTTTTCCGGTTTGAACAAGATGGCGGATTTGATTTACTTAAATTTACTGACGCTTGTCTGCTGCATTCCGGTTATCACCATAGGGGCGTCCATGACAGCTTTAAATTACGTGGTTTTAAAAATGGTAAGAAATGAGGACAGCCATCTTACACGGCAGTTTTTTAAGTCCTTTAAGCAGAATTTTAAACAGGCGACGATTATCTGGCTGATTATTCTGCTGGCAATTATTGTTCTGGCCGGGGATTTTTACATTTTTACATATTCCGGCGTTACGTTTCCGCTGTGGCTTAAGGTTGCGTTCCTGGCTGTGGCAATCGTGGGGCTTATCGGGATTATGCATGTATTCCCGGTTCTTGCCAGATTTGACAACACCACCAAAAATATTTTTAAAAATTCTCTCTTTATGGGAATTTTAAGCTTTCCCAAAACGGTTCTTATGATAATATGCTGGATTATCCCTTTTGTCCTGATGCTGTTTGCCGTAAAAATCCTTCCCGTGGTGTTCTGCCTTGGAATATCGGGCCCGGCTTTTGTCTGCGCCCTTCTCTATAACAAGACGTTTAAGCGCTTCGAGCCCGAGGAGGACGGAATCGTCAGCGACGAGGAGTGGACGATTGCCCCGATAGAAGGCGGGGAATCGGAGGAAATTTCGGGAAATGCTGAGACAGCCGGCGAAACGGACGGGCCTGCCGGGGCAATGGAAGAAGTAAAAGTGTCCCAAGGGGCTTTTGAAGCGGCGGAGGAAGCCGAAAAGCCGGAGGAAATTTCTCTTGCAGGAGCGGAAAAAAGGGAAACAGAATAAAGTTTGTACAAAGTGCCTATTGATGGCTGGCATTTGTTGGCCAGATTGCCACTCGCTGTAAAATCGTTCATCTAATGTAAGCATTTTTGACAACGGATGATAAAATCTTTGTGGAATAGTGGCATAGCCAGAAACGGTAATTTCATGTATACTGATTTCAGACTTGATTGTGAATTAAAAATTTAAGGAGGCAAATAACAATGGCAAGTTTATCTTTAAAAAACATCTGCAAGGTGTATCCTAACGGATTTGAAGCTGTAAAAGATTTCAATCTTGAAATTGCAGATAAAGAGTTTATTATCTTCGTAGGCCCTTCAGGATGTGGTAAGTCTACCACACTTCGTATGGTAGCCGGTCTGGAAGACATTTCTTCCGGCGAACTTAAGATTGGTGACAGGGTTGTCAATGATGTTGAGCCTAAGGATAGAGATATCGCGATGGTATTCCAGAACTACGCTCTGTATCCTCATATGTCAGTTTATGATAACATGGCATTCGGCCTTAAGTTAAGAAAAGTACCGAAAGATGAAATTGACAAGATGGTTAAGGAAGCAGCTAAGATTCTTGACCTGACAGCTCTGCTTGACCGTAAGCCGAAGGCTTTGTCCGGTGGTCAGAGACAGCGTGTTGCTATGGGACGTGCTATTGTTCGTAGCCCTAAGGTATTCCTTATGGATGAGCCTCTTTCCAACCTGGACGCAAAGCTGCGTGTTCAGATGCGTATAGAGATTGCAAAACTGCACCAGAGACTGGGCACCACCATCATCTACGTAACACATGACCAGACAGAAGCTATGACGCTGGGCGACAGAATCGTAGTTATGAAGGACGGCGTTATCCAGCAGGTAGATACCCCTCAGAATCTGTATGAGAAGCCGGGCAATCTGTTCGTTGCCGGATTCATGGGTTCACCTCAGATGAACTTCCTTGACGCTACTGTAGAAGTGAGCGGCGATGTTGCAAGCCTTAAGGTTGCCGGCAAGAGCATTCCTCTCCCTGCTGCAAAATCCAAGAAGTTAATCGACGGCGGCTATGCAGGCAAGAAGGTTACCTTTGGTATCCGTCCTGAGGATGTATATGATGCTCCTGAAGTTGTTCAGAACGCTAAGTGCGTATTCGAGTCAACCGTCAGAGTATACGAGTTGCTCGGCGCAGAAGTTTATCTGTACTTTGATTTGGAAGAGTTCCCGATTACTGCAAGGGTTGATTCCCGTACATCCGCAAGACCTGGCGATACAATTAAATTCTGCTTCGATGTTGAGAAGATTCACGTATTCGACAAAGAGACAGAGCAGACAATCACAAACTAATAAGAATATGATGGGAAGCACTCCGATAAGGGGTGCTTCTTTTTATCAATAGGCTGTTGCTGATTGGAGGTAGGAATATGGGAAGTTATCTGAATCCGGGAAACAAGGGATTTTGCGAGAGCCTGAATTCTGCAATATATGTAGATAAGTCGGGGCTTATCGAGAAAACGAATACCCTTATAAATACAAGGCAGAAATTTGTGTGTGTCAGCCGTCCGAGACGTTTTGGAAAATCAATGGCGGCAGATATGCTGGCGGCATACTATGGCCGGAATGATGATTCTTCAAATTTATTTGACAATCTGATAATCAGTGAGTCCCAATCATATAAAACCCATCTGAACCAATACGACGTCATTAAAATCAATATGCAGGAATTTTTAAGCGTAACCCGAAGTATGGATGAGATGCTGTCAATGCTCAAAAGGTATCTGGTTTTTGATTTGACAGAGTGTTTTACGCAGGTACATTTTCGTGATAAAGACAACCTGATTCAGGTGATGAAGGATATTTTTGCCGGGACAGGTCATTCTTTTATCATTTTGATTGATGAATGGGATTGCTTTTTCAGGGAGTATCAACAGAATACATCTGCGCAAAAGCAATATCTTGATTTTCTGCGGGTGTGGCTGAAAGACCAGGATTATGTGGCGTTGGCATACATGACAGGTATTTTGCCGATTAAGAAGTATGGTTCCCATTCAGCCCTTAATATGTTTACAGAGTATTCTATGACGGAGCCGGGGAATCTGGCGGAATATTTTGGCTTTACGGAGGAGGAGGTAAAGGCGCTCTGTATTGCCAATAAGATAAGCTTCGAGGAGGCGAAGGCCTGGTATGACGGCTATCGCTTATTCACACATACGGAAGACGAGAATATCTGTTATTCTATGTATAGCCCAAAGTCTGTAGTGGAGGCAATTCTTCGGCATAAGTTTGGAACATACTGGAATCAGACAGAGACCTATGAAGCTCTTAAGGTTTATATTCAAATGGATATGGATGGGCTAAAGGATGCCGTGGTCAGGATGCTTGCGGGGGAAGAGGTACGCATTAGTACAGGGACATTCAGTAATGATATGACGACCTTTGCAATAAGAGACGACGTTTTGACGCTTTTGGCGCATCTGGGATATCTGAGTTACAACAGCATTGCTGAAACGGTTAGGATTCCCAACAAAGAGGTTTCACAGGAGTATGTGAATGCAATCAGAACCATGGACTGGCATGAGGTGATGCATTCTCTGGAGGCGTCAAGAAAGCTTTTGGAGGCCTTATGGAAAATGGATGGAGAGGCTGTGGCGGAGGGCATTGCCCGCGCCCACAGTGAGATTTCAATCCTTCAGTATAATGACGAAAATTCACTCAGCTGTACAATCAGTCTGGCGTTTTACTCTGCCAGAGAATATTATACAGTTGTCCGTGAGATGCCCGGCGGAAAAGGTTTTGCAGACCTTTGTTTTATCCCGAGAAAACTCTATGGGGATAAGCCGGCGGTGATTATCGAACTTAAATGGGACAAAGCGGCATCCGGCGCTATTGCACAGATGAAGGAAAGACGTTATGTAGAGGCTTTGGAAGAATACAGGGGAAACATTCTTCTTGTGGGAATCAATTATGACAGGAAGTCAAAGACACATACCTGTGAAATTGAGGAAGTGCAGAATTTTAACTGAATGTTTAGTTGCAAACACTCCAAAAAGTCTGTTATACTATAGCTATATTTGGAAAGGACGTGATAAAATGATTTCTACACAGATTATATTAAACTGCATTGAAGAGCTTAGAAACATCACAAAAGTTAATCTGGCCGTGTTTGGGCTGGACGGGCTTCCGGTAGCGTCCACTTTTGACAGCGGCGACATAGCGCCAGAGCTTCTCACCAGCTTTGCGGATTCACCGGCGGACAGTCAGGTGATAGGCAAGGACCACCTGCTTAAGGTGGCGGACGAAAATGAGCCGGCATATATACTGGTGGCAAGGGGCAGCAATGACGAAGCTTATCTCATAGGGAAAATAGCGGTGAGCCAGCTACAGCAGCTGATAACCGCTTATAAGGAACGCTTTGACCGCAATAATTTCTTCCAGAATCTGTTGATGGATAACATGCTTTTAGTGGATGTGTATAACCGCGCGAAGAAGCTCCATATAGATGTAGTGGTTCCAAGGGTTGTCTATATTATCGAGACAAGGACGGAGAAGGACACCACGGCCATGGAATTTTTGAGAGGTATGTTTTCCTCACAGTCCGGGGATTTCATTACGGCTGTGGACGAGAGCAGCGTAATCCTTATTAAATCCCTGGAGGAGGGAGACGGCAGCGAGGTAATCGAGCAGACGGCCCAGACGATTGTTGACATGATGAGCACGGAAATCATGATGAATGTCAGGGTGGCATACGGGACTGTGGTTCAGGAGCTTAAGGATGTCTCCAAGTCTTATAAAGAAGCCATGATGGCGCTGGACGTGGGTAAGATTTTCTATGTGGAGAAAAAGGTGAACTCCTATGGAAGCCTTGGAATCGGCCGTCTGATATATCAGCTTCCGGCAAATCTCTGCCGGATATTTATCGAGGAAATTTTCGGCGACAATGACCCCGGCAATTTTGACGAGGAAATCGTAACCACCGTCAATAAGTTCTTTGAAAACAACCTGAATGTGTCGGAGACGTCCAGACAGCTTTTTGTTCACCGCAACACCCTTGTGTACCGGGTTGAAAAGCTGCAAAAGAGCACGGGACTCGATGTGCGTACATTTGACGACGCGCTGACGTTTAAGATTGCCATGATGGTTTATAATTATATGAGATACTTAAACCTGCTGGATAAATAGCAAAGTTAACAGAATGGAATAAGCAGCCTTATTTCCGAATACAATAGTACATGACTGTTGGGAGGGATAAGGTTGCTTTTATATGAAAAAAAGATAGGGTATTTGTCGGTTTACCAGGATGGCGAGAGAAAATCCTCTGCAGGATTTTTGAGAATCGAGAGGGAGAGAAGCGCCTGCAGGCTGGAAATACATATTAAAAAAAACGCAGAAGTATATAATGGAAATTATATGTTACTGCTGATTACCAAAGACGGAGAGCTGCCTTGGGGAACCGTGACGATAAGGAAAGAGGAAGCCTTTGCGGAAAAGATTTTTCCCGTGCGGGGGGACATGTTCTGTCTTGAGAGCGGGCAGGTCAGGGAAGAAGATGTCTGCGGCATAGCAATCAGGCTGGGAGAAGGATGGAAGATATCCGGCTGCTGGAAGGAAAACGCTAGCCTTCAAAGGGCATACCAAAAGGCGGAACAAAAGGCAGAGAGGGAAGCGGAGGAGGAAGAACCGGCTTACAGAGAAAAGGGCTCCCGCCAGACGGAGGACGCTCGGGGGACGGGAAGTAAGGCAGAGAATACAAAATTCCCGGGAAAGACCAATAAACAGGGGGACGGCTTCGGCAGAGAAGAGTATGACAGGCCGTTTGCGGGGAGACGGGCCTTTAGTGCAGATTTGGCGGAAAGTTCGGAAGCGGCGTATGCCTCCATGGAAAATCCGGCTTTACATGCGGCAGGCGGCAGCCGGTCAGAGGATAAGTGGACGCGGCTGCAAAGAAGCTATAAGACGGTTCATCCCTTTGGCGACGAGAGGACGTTTCTATCCGTCGAGCTGCGGGATTTCCATCTTCTGACGGCACCTTACCAGAGGCTTGCAAACAACAGCTTTCTTTTGCATGGTTTTTATAATTACAGACATTTGATTCTGGGACCGGATAAAGAGCTGGGAGACAGCAACGGATTCTGCTTTTATCTGGGCGTGCCGGGCACCTACTTTGAGCGGGAAAAAATGGTGGCGGTGATGTTCGGGTTTGAAGGATTTGAGTGCAGCGGAGCCGTGGAAAACGGAAAATTCGGGTATTATATGCGCCGGGTGGAAGTAGGGTGAGAGGAGCCTGTCAGGAAAAAAGCACAGGGAGGCTCTTTCAAGGTATGCGTTATCGGACAGGCAGATAGCAAAGGATATGAAAAAAGCTCTACCCTCCGGGAAACTGCCATGCGTTACCTGTGCAGCCGGCTCGAACCAGGCGCCCTTGCGGCACATGGAAGATTCCGCTTAGTGCTGCTTTGTTCCCAACCTGACACGATTCACGGATTTCCATTGCGCAAGACCCGATTGTCAAACGCCGCTTACGCAGGGCAGCCATGACAGCTTCCCGCAGAATAAAGCTACTGCTGATAGTATAGGGGCTTTTGGGGCGTTTGTCAACTGTCCCATGGAAATCAGACTACTAATTATTACAATGAAGTATTAAGCGGAGAGAAAAGATGACAGAGCAGGAAAAGTACATGCGGGCGGCCATCAGGCAGGCAAAAAAGGCCTACGACTTGGGAGAGGTTCCTATCGGCTGTGTGATAGTATATGAAGGAAAAATCATAGGACGGGGCTATAACCGCAGAAATACAGACAAGAATACTCTGGCCCATGCGGAGATTACCGCTATTAACAAGGCCAGCAAGAAGGTGGGGGACTGGCGTCTGGAGGGCTGCACCCTTTATGTGACCTTGGAGCCCTGCCAGATGTGCGCCGGAGCCATTGTGCAGGCCAGGATTGACGAGGTGGTGATGGGCAGCATGAACCCCAAGGCGGGCTGCGGAGGTTCTATTTTAAATCTTCTTGAAATGCCCGAGTTTAACCATCAGGTCAAGGTTACAAGGGGCGTGATGGAGGAGGAATGCTCCTTATTGCTGACACAGTTTTTCAAGGAGCTGCGGGTGCGCAATAAGCTGGAAAAAGAGCAGCGGAAAAAACAGGCGGATGATGAGGGGTAATTATCATCCGCCGTTGGCGTCACCATATATTTTCAGGCTTTTTCTTCCACAATATTCTGCATCCAGACATTGCTTTTCACCATGAAAAATCCCAGAATCACTTTGAAAAACTCCGTAAACTGAACGAGGAAAAATACCGTGGCAATCGGCAGCGCAGTGCGGTTTGCCAGCACCCAGGCAAAGGGAATCACCAGCACCCAGGTATAAACGCTGTCAAAGAGAAATGTCACGATAGTTTTTCCGCCCGAGCGCAGGGTAAAATAGGCACAGTGGGCAAAGGCGCATAAGGGCATAACCAGAGCGGCAATTACGATAAAGGTACGGGCAAGAGCCTTGATGCTTTCCTCCGTCTTATAAATAGAGGGGAAAAATCTGCCCACGGCTATCATAAGGGCGGCGATGACCGCACAGGAGAAAACGCTGAAAAAAATCATCTTGTTATCCGCATCCTTCGCCTCCTCCTTTTTGCCGGCGCCAAGGAGCTGCCCCACCACAATGGCGATACAGCCGCCCAACTGGATATATACGGTATTAAACAGGTTGCAGATGGTGGAAGAAATATTCTGGGCGGCCACAACCTCAAGACCCCGGACGGCATAGCACTGGGAAATTACGGCCATGCCGGAAGCCCAGAGCATTTCATTAATCATTAAAGGAGAGCCTTTGATTAAAATTCCCTTAAGCGTGTGCCATGGAATTTCAAAGCTTCTGTATGCGCCCACAATGTAGGGATTTTCTTTTTTATGCCGGTGAGTCCAGATGACGACAATGGAAAACTCCACAAAGCGGGCGATTACCGTCGCAATGGCCGCTCCCCTGATGCCCAGGGCGGGACTGCCGAAAACGCCGAAAATCAGTATGTAGTCCAGAACAAGGTTCGTGGCGACTGCGGCAATTCCGGCCAGCATGGGAATAAAGGTCTGCCCGGTTTCGCGGATGGTACTGATGTAAGCCTGGCCCAGCGCAAAGGGGAGCAGGCCAATCAGCATGATTGCCAGATATTCTTTTCCATATTTCAGGGCGAGGGTGATGTCGCCCACGCTCCCGGTGTCGTTTAAGTAGAGGGAAATCAACTGCGTATCAAAAAATCCGAACAGCAAAAGAGCAACTCCCGCAATCAGAAGGCATATGTACAGCTTAAAGCGGAAAGCATGCTTCTGCCCCTCGTAATCCCCTTTTCCGTAAAACTGCGTACCGAAAATACCGGCCCCTGAGACGCCGCCGAAAATACAGATATTAAAAACAAACATAAGCTGATTGACAATGGCAACGCCGGACATCTGCTCCGTGCCAATCTGCCCTACCATGATGTTGTCCAGAAAGCTTACAAAGCTGGTGATGGCGTTTTGGACAATCATGGGAACCGCAAGATAAAGCACATACCTGTAAAATTCTCTGTCGCCTATAAATTTTTTCTTAAACTTTCTCCACATGATAAATTCTCCCTTCCCTGATTGGCTGGAAGCCAGCGGTAGTTTTTGCCTGCAGTTCCTGTTAAAGAAACGTTAAAATTAACACCTCTGTAAAAGGTGCATGTCAGACCATTTTAATAGAAACTTCATATGCCGTCAATACATAAAAATAAACAAAATGGATTGACTTGTATTTTTTTACACAGTATAATAAGGAAGTCTGAAAGATTCGGGGAAGCCTGAAGAATTTCAAAGAATAATGAGGAGTCGTATCGAAGCGGTCATAACGGGGCGCACTCGAAATGCGTTTGCCCTCCGGGGCACGAGGGTTCGAATCCCTCCGACTCCGCCAGAAGTCTACGTCCACAAGCGGGTTTGTCGTTTGTGGACTTTTTTCGTACCCGGCAGCAGGAAGGATTCTAATCTTTCTAAATATGGTCGCACAAACTCAGGCTTTCGTTTTCCTGACACTCGAAATATCTCTGGTGCTTCTATTCGGACTCGTATTCGCTCTCACAAGCACAATAAATACTACAACAATTATACACAATGTAACGATGCCTGCCATTGTTGAATACATTGTCATTTTCGGAAATTGTTCAAATTTTAACATATAGGTTACTAAGGCATTGGGAAAATTCACAAAATAGGCAACAATCAAGTTGTTTCCGGAAAGTTTATAAGCAGCAGCAACCCCAATTCCAACGGCGAACAGCAAAAGAATATCCTCAAAGGTACGAAATCCCGGATAGCCCACATGGTAAAGCGAAAACATCAATCCGGAAACCAGAATTGCGGTTATTGTACCAAATTCTTTCTCAAAGTTATTTTGAAAAAATCCACGGAATAAAAACTCTTCAAAAAAGGTTGTCATAATCAGCGGCACAATCCCCATAGGAAGCAAGTTCCATGGAATAATTCCACCTTTAGCCACTATGGGAATAATCTGTCCGCCAATCGAAAAAGCGATAAATACTACTAAGATGAAAACTTGCTTTTTTCCAGGTGCTTTAATCCCAAGAAAGTTAAATACATTTTCCTCTTTCCGTAATAAGAAAAAGGGAATTAAAAAGCTAAACAATAGACCATACAGGACATTATAGAAGCAAAAATAGTATATCGGTTTAAGAAGCAAGTTTGCACAAACAATACAAAGAACTAATAGTACTTCTAATGTTGATGCCATAAAATTGTTTTTATCTTATTCACTCTGCTTTATTCCCTCACTTTTATTCAAATGCCTTATTTCTAATATCTTGCATATTTACGCCCTTTATATTGCATAAACTCACCCTCTGAAAGCAAACAATCCCTTGATGCAGGATATGCCTTAACTTTGAATTTGACAACAACGAATATGTAGTAACACAAAAACCTCCTGTTATTTGGCTTCCTGTAAAGATAATAACTTTTCCATCTCGTGTTGCATCGTACTCCAACAATGTTTTTAAGTCTTATTTAAATGGTTATTTACCGTTAGAACGCCCCATGTTTTTTGGTTGGCAGGTGGTTAAAATTTCCTAATATAAATATTGCAACAGCGTCAATCAGTTTTGGCTACATATGTATTGGCTTCGGAGGAATTCTAACCCTCGTTTTCCGGAGGGCAAACGCGTTTCAGGTACGCTGCTGTCAATGAAATTTATTTGATTTTGGCGGCTTTGCATTGTGAGATGTTAAAAATTGAACTATAATAGTTTTCATAAATATATTATGAAAAGGAAATTTAAGAGTGAATCAGAATTTTTATAATGAAATCAGAAATATATTGCTTTCTGCAAGAAACAAGGTCTACCAGACTGCTAATTTTGCAATGGTAGAAGCATATTGGAATATTGGAAAATCTATCATAGACGAGCAGGGCGGAAACGAAAAAGCGGAATATGGCACAGGACTGCTGAAAGAACTTTCCAGGCAGATGACAAATGATTTTGGGAAAGGTTTTACGGTTACTAATTTAAAATATATGCGGCAGTTTTATTTGACTTTTCCAAATGGTCACGCACTGTGTGACGAATTGAGCTGGACACATTATAGGCTTTTGATGAAAGTAGAAAACGATAATGCAAGAGAGTTTTATATGCAGGAAGCGGTAAAATCCGGGTGGAGTACCAGACAGCTTGAACGTCAGATAAATACTTTTTTCTATGAAAGGCTGTTATCCAGTAAAAATAAAGAAAAGGTCGCTGATGAGATTCAGAGACTGGAAACGGCGAAAACACCTGAAGATATTATACGTGACCCCTACGTACTTGAATTCCTTGGGCTGAATCCGAATGATGATTTCTATGAGAGCGATTTGGAACAGGCTTTAATTACCCATTTGCAGAAATTCCTGTTAGAACTTGGCAGAGGATTTTCCTTTGTCGCCAGACAAAAGAGAATTACCTTTGACGGACGCCATTTCTGGATTGACCTTGTATTCTATAATTATATATTGAAGTGTTTTGTGCTGATTGACTTGAAAATTGGAGACTTGACCCATCAAGACTTAGGTCAGATGCAGATGTACGTCCATTATTATGAGCGGGAACTGATGAACGAGGGAGATAATCCGCCGATTGGCATTGTGTTGTGTGCGGATAAGAGCGAATCGGTGGTCAGATTCACTTTGCCAGAGAATGAGACACAGATATTCGCATCGAAGTATAAATTGTATTTGCCCAGCGAGGAAGAGCTGTTGCAGGAATTAAGGCGGGAATATCGGGCGTTGGAGGATGGAAAGATTGATAAAATTGAAAATACGGAACTCGAATAATTCAATAAATAAATGGTCAAGTGAATTTTAGATGCGATAAGGAGGAGAAAAATGAAACAGTTTTTATATCTTGATACTGATATAGTAAATTCCATAATTGCACAGTCAGACCAAGGTCTGATACAGTCATTTACGGATGAACAAGTGTCGAGTGATACAGAATCGGATAGCTCGAAAATAGTAGCGAATGTTAAGGCACAACTTGGTGGCTCGCTTGCAAAACTGGTAAAAGCGGAAGCAAATTTGTCGGGAAACTTAGAATCTGTGGAAAGTAATTCATCGATAGCAACTTCTCGTGAAATTATTTCCAAGACAATGCATGATGCTGCTTTTAGTATTGCATATAATCATATCAAACCAACAGTAATTGAATATGGCAATCAGAATGAGGATGACACTGGTAATTATATTGAAATGAAACGTGTATTTGATTTTGTTGATTTTGATTATCTCGAGGGATTATTTGAAAAAGATGGTATTGTTGAATATATTAAAAAGGTCGCTGCCGAAAAGATTGAGATTGAGGCAGAAAAAGTGAGAGAAGGATATAATAGGGAGCAATTACGGCAAATTGGAAGTAAGTTTAAAACAGAAGTTAAAAAAGTTATAGATGAGAGCAATAAATCATATGATGAAATTTCAACTATTCTTAAAGTATTAAGAAAATTAATGCCTTATAATCGCATGTTGATTTCAAATGACGGATATTTGATTCCGTTAAATACAAGGTATTTTAGAGTTGACCCGATAGATTTAGGATTTAAATATGGTGGTGAGATTACTTGTGTAGGAATGATAACAAATATAATAGGGGAAGATACTGATTCCAATGATGATAATAATATTTTTGCAACATTGCAATATACGGTAAATAATATATTAAGAAAAATATTGCCAACAAGTCAAAGTAATCTTTGTGTTATTCATCCTATTGCAATTTATTATGGGGATTAATGAATAATGATAGATATATTACCGAAGTTTTTTCTGGAATGTTTGCGCTTCTTTTTGTCTTTTGATACAAAATCATAACAAAAAAGGACAGTGGACGGTATGAGAGAAAACGCATCTATATGTAGGCAGCAGGGAAAAATCATTACTTTTACATAGCCTTGTGGATTTGAAAAAACAACTCATACAGCAGGGCAGGTACGGAGATTTAGCCGCTTATTCTTATAGATTTTAAGAGTAAGCGGCTAAATCTATTCGAAAGGAGGAGGTATCCTATGCCAAATTGCAATGCGTGGTCAAGGAGCTTACCCATGACGAGGCGATTATCCCGGAAAGCCGTTCCCTTGTCAGCCCTCTGGGGCTTCACGGGCTTTCTTGATAGCCTGTCCTATCGACGTAAAATCGACGTCAAAATGATTGTTCCTTTCATCACTTAGCTCATATGTCAATATCCACAGAAAAAATGCTTGTGCTTACCTGTTATATAGAAATTGACTTTTTGATAAAACAATTTCCTCCCCGCTATCTTTTGCAATCACATAAATATTACCCGCATCACAGGTAACCGACATTGCAGGGATATTGCTAATCAATTTTTTGCCGCTCCCGTCCCTGGCGCAGGAATACACGCAGCCGTTGTCCGTTCTGGACACGTAATAGATTGACTGCTCATCCATGCAGAAATCATATACAATTACATTTTCATAAGTGCAGGTTTCGCCTCTGGAAACGTAATACCTTGTTAAAATCCCCTGCTCATTTCTGTAAAAAATACTCTCCCCATCGAATGAAATGTTACCGTTTACAGGAATGTCAAGCTTTGTGATGTTTCCGGTAAATCGGTTTACCTGCGTTATGCCGTCATTGCCAATAAAAAATATGCTGTCGTCATTTAAGAAAAAAGCGTAATGAAAGTCCAGAAATTTCCACTTATCCCCTGTCTCATAGTCAATGCCCAAAAGAGAACGCCCGGAATTTGTAATCTGCTCAAAGACGGTTTTTTCCTCAAAGGTATCTAAATTCAGTTCTATTACCGACACTTTCGTCATATTGCTGTTATAGTTTCCGACACGGTTGACATAGCTTTCCATCACCGATGTGGTGTAATACAGGTATGGAGGGCACACATATAATGCATGTATCTTTTCGTCGTCGGAGAATACCCCGAACATGGGGGAACGGGCCAAAGGACAGGTTTCTCCCGTAGAGGTATCTTTAAGATAATAATCAAAAATCCCTGCATCCTGTATGATTTTGTATCCCATACAGTCATAGTCTGCCGAAGAATTATAAACAATGCTTTTGGTCTCTCCATACCCTGCACATCCTGTCACTGTCCATATCAGACTCAGCATGACAAGGACCGCCGCCGCGTTTTTCTTTTGCCCTGATTTTATCCGCCATCTGTTGGAATTGCACCGTAAAATCCAAAGGGCAGCCGAAAAACACAAAAATACGGATACAGAGAGCAGAGTAAATAGCGTAATCGTATCAACCTGTGCAAAAACAATTTTTTCATTACCCGTCAGGGCATCGCTTGAGACAATATCTCCGGCAAAAAAGTCTGTTCCAAGGAGAAACGGCAATGGAAGAGGAAGGCGGTAAATGCCGGTTTTAGATAACCCTATATAGGGAAGAATCACCGACGCCGCACCTATGAGCAGGGTGAGCGCATACTTTTTTGCCAGAACAGAAACGAACATCAGAAATATCGCAAGAAACACGCCGCCAAAGAGGCGGAGCAGTCCTATAGATAGATAGGCCCCGAACAGGGATATGCTCTTGTTGCTTTCTGCAAAGTAACGAATGCTTTGAATGGGATAATCCCCATCAGGCAGGCCGTATTTGAGCCTGTAAAATCCGTATTCCATAAGCAAGACGCCCGCGCACAGGAAAAGGACAGCAGCGGTTATAATGAGCAGCTTATACAGAGCACTTTTTCGTCCCTCCCTCGAGGTCAGAATCAAAGCGTCCATCTGGCAGCTGTACTCAGAACAGAAAACAGGCGTGGCCAGGAGCAAGATGCCGGGGAAAAGGATGAAGTTAAGCGTACCTTTGCCGAGAAGTCCCGCCCATCCGTTTGTCTGAAGAAAATAACGGTTTTCCGGATTTTCGCAGATATAGAGATATTGCCGATAAATGACCTCAAATCCGTTTTGATGTTCCAGAACCTTTTCTATTTCCCGGCGCTTTTTTTCATATTCACTTTCACTTATTCTTCCGTCATAGTAGTTTTCCAGAAAAATACTTTGCTTTCCCTTAGCTTCCGCAATCCTCCTCGCTTCCTGTTCCAGATAAAGGGAGGATTCATCACCGCAGTATCCGTTTACCTTTTCGAGATACCACTCGTATTCATTTTTATACTGCTCCATGGCGCTGTCTATGGGGCTGTCAGATGCAATGAGCCAGACAGCGTCGAGCAGCAGGACAAGGGCGATGTAGAACAGCCCCTTTTGGCAGAGCATTATCTTTTTTACTTCATACATAAATCCCAACATTTTGTCCTCCATTTTAAGTCCCGCAATAATAGTTCTTTTTAGAAAGTATCATCATTGCCATTATGGAAGATAATCCCACGGTTATGGCAAAAATAATTGCTGCAAGGAAGCTCTGTATCGGATAGCCTGCAAGGCTGATAAACTCGGTCCTGCCAAATAATATACGGTTTGCAAGCAGCGAATATGGATTTACAATTTTGAGCAGGATATTGCCGGAATGACTCTTTGACGCGCCTGTAATAATCAAAAATAAGGCGGCTCCAAAGTCGGAGACAAAGGGGATGAGGGCATTGCGCCCAAACATGGAAATCAATAGAAATATCATACTCATGGTCCATATACCGATTGCCCTTATCGCTGCGGACAGAACAGCGTATTGCCATAGCTTACAGTTTATTGCAGCCGTGCTGAAATTACCGATAGCATACAGCGGAAGATTACCCCCTTCCGTTGTCCCGAAGAAATACGCAAATCCGATATAATCCAGAAGAGAAAACCACAGAGCCGAACCTGTTACGAACAGGGAAGCCGCAGCAATTTTGGCGAATGTGGTCTTTTTACCGCCGGCAAGGTTTGTGAGTAGTAGCAGATTCATCTGCGTTTCCTTTTCACAGACAAAGACGCCGACGATTCCGTATAAGCAGAGAAATAAAATCAATATGCCAGAAAAATCATAGTTTAAATAGTAGTTATACATTTCCTGATAAGCAAAGGAAGGTATGCTCCGCCCGGAATAAAGGTTATAAATTACACTGTTTTTACGTGCTTCTACAGTCCGCCCCCGTTCTTTGTATATAGCGGCGTTTTTCTTTGCCCTCTCTGCAATATCCAGCGCATAAGTCCGATAATGATAGAAATATTCCATAGGCTCGACATAGTATTTTTCCAGTAGATTTAAGTCGCTGTATATATTTCCCGTCATCGTATCCGGATTGTCCATGGCTGTGCTTGCCGTCATATCAGCCGTAGCGTCTGCTGACGGCTGATAGATGGAAAGAAGACGATTGATTTTTTCAGTAGTTATCTCCCCTCTGTAATCTGCATAGAGCTGCCAGTATATGCTGTTCCAGCTGCGGCTGTCATCTCCATCCGCCAGATAGGAATACGAATGGAATTCGTTATTTATTTTAAACAGGTTCATCAGGCTAAAGCATATGAGCACGGCAAGTATTGACCGCTTGCAAAATAATTTATAGAATTCAAATTTAATTAAGCGTGTCATTTTATCTCGCCCCCAAAGTAATACAGAAACACATCTTCCAGATTAGGGGAAGTCCTTACTGCGTTTGCGGCAGGCGGCACATCGCTTACGATTCTTACGGAAAAGTTCCCGCCCTGCTGTTTCATATTGCTGACATAGTACTGACTGCCAAGGCGGGCGGCGTCTTTTGCATTTGCCGCCACTTCCCACACTTTTCCGTAGATATTATCTTCTAATGTGCCGGTAGTTCCCTGTGTAATTAAAGCGCCTTCCTTTAAGATGATAATCTCCTTTGCAATGCACTCCACATCGGAGACAATATGGGTAGCCAGCAAAACCGTCCGACCCTGTGCAAACTGTGAAATCAGGTTACGGAAGCGGATGCGTTCGCTGGGGTCAAGTCCTGCTGTGGGCTCGTCCAAAATAAGAATCTGAGGGTCGCCCAGCATGGCCTGCACAATGCCCACTCGCTGCCGCATACCGCCGGAGAGAGCGCCAATCTTTTTTGTTTTTGCATCTGAAAGATTGACAATACCAAGAAGCTCCAAAGCCCGCGCTTTTCCCTGTCCGGCAGGTATTCCTTTCAGCCCGCACATGTACAGCAGGAAATCCATTACGGTAAAATCCCGGTAGAAGACAGGATATTGCGGCATATATCCGATTCTGGACAGAAAGTCCTTACCCAGTGCTTTTGCGTCCTGTCCGTCAATCAAAACCGTTCCGCCATCGCTGCCCAGAATACCCACAAATATATTAATCAGCGTTGTCTTTCCCGCGCCGTTCGCCCCTAATAGTCCGTAAACGCCCTCTGTAAGCTGTGTGGTAAAATCCTTCAGGGCAAACCTGCCTTTATACTGCTTTGAAACATTTTGAAATGATATCTTCATAGGAAACTACCCTTTAAAACCAAAGGTTTTTATCAGGGTGCGAACCTCGTCAATGCCCCGCCCAAGCACAACAATACAGGTGCCTGACTCATCCAGAATCAAAATTTGAGGAACACGCAGAAAATAGGTGCTGTCGTTATCCTTCACCGTTTCCGTGTGAATGTTCTTTCCCGACGCTGTATCATAAATGTTGATGGTCACACTGTTTTTACCCAAAACAGAAGTCGCCACATATTTTCCCTGCCCGGAGCAGTAAACGCCGTCTTTTCCTTCGCTTCCTCCCGAGAATTTCATCATTTTTTCCGTCATGGATGCGGTATCGAGCATCAGCAGGGTTCCGTTATTTCTGTCAAAACTCTGGGGCATGATAATCAGGTTTCCGCCCTTTTGCACTTCCTCCGTATCCACCTGGTAGTCCGCTTTTTTTGTAATCGTGAGATTTGCGCCGTCTGTGGATACCGTGCCATAGACCGAAAAACCGTCTCCGCCATTGGAGCTGTCTGTAGCAATACCCACATAGACCAAAGTGTTGTCTTTCGTAAAGGCAAGGCTTTCCATGGTTGCAATCTGTATATTATTTGTCCGGCCTTCTTCGGCATAGCTTAAAATGGTACGGACCTTTTTGGAAGAAGTATCATAGAGATAAAGCCCCTGCAGCCCTCCGAAAGCAACCTGTTTTCCGTCCTGAGTAATGGCAACCCCTCCCGTATGTAAAATAAAATCATCATTTAATAATTCGTTGAATGAAATGGTATTCTTAATCTCAAAATTCTTATTCAGCAGGTATCCGTTGATACCGCCGCCGCTTTGGGAGGTCGCAAATGAACCGTTACCGCCTCCGCCATTCCCCCGGCCAACAATGAAGTACCCGTCTGCGTAAGCCTGTACACATAGCTCTTCCATGGAAATATCCGCGCTTGCGATATTTTCGCCTTTCTCCGTATCGTAAAGATAGAGCTTATCCGCCGCAACGATAATCCGGCTGCCGCCGGCATAATACAAGTCTCTGACCTTTCCGGAAAAAGCCGAAGCCTTAACTGTGCCGGTCTCCATAGTCTTTTTATCCGTATCCCTGTCCAGCAGGTCAATCACATCATAATCGTCGCCGTTTTCGTTTCCGGCATTTTCCGATGAATCAGCTTCCGCGGATTGCGGCATAGCTGTAAGGGCTTCCGTTTCAGAGCCGTCCCCGCTGCTCCCGCAGGCTGACAGATTAAAAGTTAAAGCAAGCATAAGCATCATATATATTTGTTTTGTTTTCATTTTCAGTCCTCCCTGTAAAGTAAAATGGAATCTGTTTTATTTGTAATAAAATCATTGTCTGCTGCGACGGCTGTCGCATAAAAAGTGTTGAAACCGTCTAATTCAGCGGTATCTATGGTCGCTTCTATTATCCACACATTTCCCTTGCTTAAGGTGACATCATAGGAAACTGCGCCGTCAAAGGATACGGGCTTATGGTTTAAGAAAAATGTTATGCCATACCTTGCGCCTGCCGTTCCGCAAAGGGTATAGCGCACGGTAAGCGTATCTTTACCGGTAAGGCTTAAGTTGTCATACACCACTTCGCTGTCATAGAAAACCGCCGGATAGACGCCGCTATCCAGAGTATCCATGGTGACGCCGTTCCAGCCGGCTCTCACAAGCTCATTCTCAATAAAGGAGGAAGTGACCTTTTCTTCAGTAACGCTGACATCGCGAAAAACAGTTTCACTGTCTCCATAAGCATTGCTGCCTTCCGGGGCATCCTCATTAAAATACAGCTTAAGCACTCTTTCAAGGCTTTTATGATACCATCCGTAGCTTGAGGTTTCTTCCATATCGGGCTGGAAATCCGGCCTAGTGACGCTCATAACGGTCATATTCAGGGTGTCGCCCTTTTTCCCTGTGTCCGGTGTAAATACAAAGGAAAATTTCTCTTCATGCTTTTCCGATGTCTGGAAGCAATGGAGATACTCATATTCCCCCTCCGTATCATTTACCTTGTAGACTTGCGGTTTTCCGTCCAAAAAGAGCAGAAACCCAATGCTGTCCAGTTTCCCCTCTGACGTAAACTGATAGTCCAGAGTAAATTCTCCGCCGTTATACTCATAGGGCAAAACGCTCCCGTCCTCCGCTCTGGCAGGACTCGTTTCCCCATGGCTGAGAAAACCTAAAGCGCCGTCCTCCTCCGACCCGGCGAAGGGGTCTTCTTCCATACTCGGCGGCGGTGCGTTCCCGTCCGCAATATTGTAATTTCCGCAGGCTGTTACAGCAAACGGCAAAGCAAAAAACATGGCCGCTGATAATAATCGCTTTCGCATTTTTTATCCTCCCTGACTTAGATTCGACTCCAATTATAAAAACCAAAAGTCAAAATATGGTCAAGGAACAGAAAAAAATATCAACTCACCTTATGGACTGCCAGTTTAACTGTCACACAGGCTCCGCCGGGAGCCATATTTGAAAGCTCTAAGTTTCCCCCATGCTTCTGGCTGAGGATACGGCTCGTAGCCAATCCCAGGCCCATATGCTCTCTCGTTTTATCCTCAGAATAAAGAAAGGTGTCCTTTTTACGGAGAATTGCCCCTGAAAAGCCTTCTCCGTCGTCTGATATAGTTATCGTAAGCATACCGTCGGCAAGGGCGTATCCAAAACTTATCCTGCTTTTGGCATATCGGACAGCATTGGAAAAGATATTCTCTACAATACGGTAAAATATCTGCTCATCTAATTTCACCTGACATTCGGACACAGCGGAATGGCAGGCGGTCTCCAGACAGTGCTGCTGCGCGAGAAACGAAAGGCTTTCCGCAGCTTTTCTCAGAAAGTCCGGTAACTGAACTACAGAATACTCTGTTTCTGTTTCCTCAATGGCATTCAAATCACGGATATAATCCGTGTAACGCTCAAGCCGTTTTGCCGTTATCGCAAGGTTCGACAGCGTATGCCGCAATTCCTCGTCGTCCAGACCTCCGTCTGCCAGACACTGTTGCATATATTCCACATATCCCTCGACAATTGCAATGGGATTTCTGAGGTCATGCGCCACCGACGCCTGCAGGATTCTCCGCTGCTCAAGCATGTTCCATAGCTGCCGGTTGTTATCATAGAGCGCCTGCCGCATTTCTTCAAAAGCCGTGCAGAGCCTGCCAAATTCATCGTCACTGTTATAATCAACCCTAAAATCAAGGTCCTGCTCCCTGATATGCCCTGTGGCGTCTGCAAGAACCCGAATGGGCGGCCACAGCTTTTTCCTGTAAAACCACCATGCACACAGCAGGATTCCTGTAACCGAATAGATAAGAGGAAGCCCGACCATGGAAATTCCGGCCGCTCTGTAAAGTAACTGCTGCTTCGGGCCAAGCTCTGAAAAGCCGGACTCGATTCTCTCAATTGTAAATTCGGTATGCTCCAGAGTTATCTCTTCTTCCGACCCTTCAGGGACGAGCAGACCCACCCTGGCAGGTTCGTCAAGGATACTCCTGTGCGCCCCCTCCAATACCCTCCCGTCCGCCATAACCGTCCGGGTATGCAGCCAAACCTCCTGAGAGTCGGGAAGGATATACTTTTGTATGCGGTAGCATCCGTAAATTGTCAGGGCGGAGGCTGTAAAGACAAGAAACATCGAAACGGCAACCGCCCGGATAAACGCTCTTTTAATCGATTTGGATTTCCTTATTTTTTCCATCTGTAGCCCATCCCCCAGACTGTCTCAATGTATTCCCTGCCCGTAATTTCCGTCAGTTTGTTTCTGATTTTCCGGATATGCTCTTTTATGACGCCGCTGTCCCCCTCAGCATCAAGCCCCCAGACGGCTTCATATATCCGCTCTTTGTCGAATATCTGATTGGCGTTGCTCATTAAAAACTCTACAATATCAAATTCACGGTTTGATAAATTCAGCGGCTTTTCCCCGTAAAAAACCGTGCGCTGCGCAAGATTTACAATCAGCCCCCCGGAAGATACGATTTTCGGCGTATGCTTGCTTCGCGCGTCTCTCCGCAGGTGGGCCTCCACTCTTGCGGTCAGCTCCCGCAGACTGAACGGCTTGGTTATGTAGTCGTTGCCGCCGGCCTGCAGGCCGTTTATCTTATCCTGCTCCGTAATCCGGGCAGTCAGAAACAAAATAGGACAGGCTACATTGTTACGGATAATTTTGCACAGCTTTAGTCCGTCCATTTCCGGCATATTGATGTCGAGCAAAATCAAATCAGGATAGATATTCAGCATTGCTATCGCCTGCTGCGCATCTTCCGCTACAAAGGTCTCGTATCCTGACTTCCGTAAGTGGCTTGATAATAGCTCTGTCAGCATTTTTTCATCATCAACAATGAGTATTCTGTACGCCATGGTTAAAACCTCCTGCCTTGTGTGCAGTATATAGTATAGTTGTTTAAACGGACGATATCAAGTCGGAGCCATAATTTGAAGGGGAGAGCGGTTGGGATTTCCGTTTAATGGAAGAGTGGAACTGGCAGAAGATTCTCTGAATTATTTCCGGGATGCGAAAACCAGCCAGATTTACCGGGAACTGCAGGGCTTGGAGCAAAAGGAGTGGGTCGGCAAAAGGGTGGTTTTGCAGAGCGGGAAACCGGATAAGAATGTCTATTCCATTACAGAGGCGGGCCGGGAGGAGCTGCTTAGGTGACTGGCGGACGACGATTTGGGGCTCAGGGTGAAGACGCCAATTCTGATGAAAGCCTTTTTCCTCGGGGAAAGAAGCGTGGAAGAAAATATCCGTTATTTCGAAGGGGTAAAGGAGAGCTGCGAGCTGTTTTTGGAGAGCCTTGCGGCTGTTCCCGTGCACATTGAGAACTATAGCGATATGATTGGGCAGAAGGAGAAGTCCCTTTACTGGCAGATGACGGTGGAGTACGGACGGCGGATTACGCAGATGCAGATGGAATGGGCACAGGACTGTATCCGGAGACTGGAGGAAAAATAGATTATGAATGTTTTGGTGATAAACGGCAGCCCGAGAGTATGCAAAAGGGGGTATTTCTTGCGAGACAAAAGAGCTGCTCGGGTAGCTTTTGCTTCCGAGGGAGGTTTTTGAAGCCTGTGCGGACGCAGGCTGGGGGATTGACAGAAGCGGCGGCAAAGCCGGGGGTAAAGGCTCTAAAGGGGAGAAAGAGTCGGATACGCTGGTCTTTACCAGGCAGATGGCGGCGCTTTACCGCAAAGAAAGCTATCCCGGCAAAGACATTGTTCTGGAAATGCGCTACACGGATGTGGGGGAGCGCTATCAAATCCTTTTGGGAAAGGACGGAAGCCGCGTCTGTACCGACGGCTCCCTGACGGCCACGACAGAGATTGAAACGCCGGTCACTGTATGGCGCTCGATTGCAGCCGGCGAGGGTGGCGCGGGGGAGATGGCTGCGAAAAGGAATAGGATAATAAATACTATTTTTGTTGGTTATAACTTATAAAAATAGTTTATGTGAGTTGCGTTTTGGTTATAATTGAATTATACTGTTTTTATCTATGGAAAGGGGCTGTGTAATTCATGATTAAACGGGAAATGTATATGAGCCGCATCCGTCCGTTTATCGGCGGGGAGCTGATTAAAGTAATGACCGGCATCAGAAGAAGTGGAAAGTCGGTTATGCTGGAGCTGATAAAGGAAGAACTGGCGGAATCCGGCGTCAATCCTGCCCGGTTTATTTCTGTCAATTTTGAAGATATGGGAAACGCCCATCTACAGACGGCGAAGGCATTGCATGAGGAAATTACCAGACGGGCATCGGAAACCGGCGGAAAAGTCTACCTTTTTTTTGATGAAATTCAGGAGGTGAAGGACTGGGAAAAGTGTGTCAATTCCCTTCGGGTTACGCTGGACTGCGATATCTATATTACAGGTTCCAATGCCAGGTTGCTTTCCGGCGAGCTGGCAACTTATCTTGCCGGGCGTTATGTGGAATTTGTGATTTACCCGTTTTCCTTTGCAGAGTTTCTGGAGCTGTACCGCTCCGTCATGCCAACAGAGGAGACCGGGAGGTGCTTTCAGAAATATCTTCTTTTCGGCGGCATGCCGTATCTTGCCAACCTCCGGTATGCAGACGAACCCTCAAGGCAATACCTGACAGACCTTTTCAATTCCATCCAGCTCAAGGATATCGTTAAGAGAAACAAGGTCCGTGATGTCGATTTGCTGGAAAGGAACATTTCCTATGTAATGGCGAATGTGGGGACGACCTTTTCTGCCAATTCCCTTGTAAAGTTTTTCAGGAATGAACGCCGGACTGTGGCGGTAGAGACGGTTCTGAACTATATGAAATACTGCTGCGACGCATATCTTTTCTATCAGGTGAAAAGGCAGGATTTACAGGGAAAACAGATTCTTGCTTCCAATGAGAAATATTATATTGCCGACCATGGAATCCGGGAGGCAGTTTTTGGCGGCAACATGAGAGACATCAATCTGGTACTCGAAAATATCGTTTTTATGGAATTTCTCCGCCGCGGCTATTCCGTTACAGTGGGGAGAACCGGTGATAAAGAGATTGACTTCGTGTGCGATAAGCGGGGAGAAAAGCTGTATGTCCAGGTGGCTTATCTGCTTGCTACCGAGGATACGGTTAACCGTGAGTTTGACGTTTATGACAGCGTCCGCGATAACTTCCCCAAATATGTGGTTTCTCTGGACGAGTTTGATATGAGCAGGAACGGTATCAAACACCGGAATATCAGGGATTTTCTTTTAATGGAAGAGTGGAACTGACGGATATGGGGCTGCAGATGTCGGTTATAAAAACTGCCTGTAACAGCCCCGTTTTTTCCGCAGATATATTCCCGGATACAGTGCTTTCCATTTTTTGTATCAGACAGATACAATTATTTCAATTCTTCAAGCAAATGAGCGATATTTTTATTCAAATGCCCCTTTATCATTTCCGCATAGTCCTCGTCATACCGGTACGACTCGACGAAAATAATAACAGCCATATAGAGCCGGTACAGGTTCATACGGATTCTGTCATTGTCTGTGATTTTGAAGGGAACATTGCTGATTTCACTGTAGCCCTTACGGAAATCAGGTTCGTCCTCCACATTATCAAACAGCATCATTGCAGAAGTGAAATCAGCAGCTGGGTCGCCGAAAAAGCTGCGCTCAAAATCAATAATGCCGGTAATATGGGAACAGGTGGCTTCGTCAATAAAAATATTTCCCGCCCACATGTCGAAATCCACGAGATGAGGGGTTTTTATTTCGTTCAGACAGTTTTCGCAGGATGCTACGGCGCTGCTTCTTCCAAGCTCGTACATGAGCTGTCTGCGGCTTTCAGGCGAAATCCTTTGCAGGCAGTTTTTCCAGAGAATCCCCTTTACGTGTTCCATGAAAAAATAGTCGCAGGGAATCTCTTTATGGGAAAAGTCGCAGGCAAGTATTTTCGGGATTTTCACAGGAGAGTCTTTTAATAATTCATATACTTTTGTTTCCGTACGCAAAATATCCTGTTCATAGGTCAGAAGCTCCGTTCCGGGCGCGGGACTTGTTTTCAGGACGATTCCGCTTTTCAATATGCCTGTTCCCCAAAGGGCATAGGCGGAATTGAACATTCCTTCGGTCAGCTCCTCTATGGAATTGACGCTCTCCCCGGGAAAATGTTTGCTAACGATACTTCTAATCATTTTGTCTGTTACGTTAAATTTTGTTTTGCTTTTCATTTGTTGAGCCGCCAAAGGAAATCATTGATTTATCCGAGGTAAACACTGTCAGGAGTTTTTCGCTGGAAAGAAAAACGGCTCCGGCGGCAAAAAGCCCGTAAGAGGACGACAACCCTAGCCTGACGATAGCTTGCATCATTTTAATATCAGGATGAAAACTGCTTCTTTTTATCTCATAGGTTTTGTCCGGTCGAATAAAGAAAAACCAAATGTACATCAATACGGATATTATTTGCGAAATACCCCCTTGACGGTGTCATTGACTATAAAGATAATACCGAAGGGGGACACTTCGTAAGGAAGTTGTTTTCCTTTTGCCTTGTAATCAGCCAGAATGATTGAATTGTAGGCAAATTCAAATCATACGGAGGAATTATAAAATGGCAAAATCATTGTTTGAACAGTTAGGCGGCACATATCACGAAGAAAACGGATATTTAATCCCCGATTTGAAATTACCCGATGAAGAAGAACAGCCGATAGGCGTATTTGGGCGGAGGCACTTGGATTATCTGAAACAGTACCGCAGGGTTATATATATCAATCTCCTTACAAACGGCAGGGAGAAATCCCTGCTGTTTGTAGCCTCTTTACAAATCTGTATTCTTATGCTATTATAGTTAAGAACTAAACTGTTTACAACTGAATTTCAGGGGGCAAAAATGAAGAATACGTTAGGCAGCGAATTTCTCGGTTCTCTGTTCAAGTTAAAAAGTATGCTTGGTGCAGAGTTTGGGAAAGACAGTATCGGCAGCAAAAAGAAAGTAAATATGCCAGAGTATATACTCCTTCGTGAAATAGCGGATAACGCAATCGGTGCAGCTAATAACACAGAGCTTGCAGATATTCGAGGATACCTTGCTATTTCAAAATCCGCTATATCGCAAATGCTGACAGCTTTAGAAAAGAAAGGTTATATCAGCCGTACCGTTAATCCCGAAAATCGAAGAAACCTGATTGTAACGCTGACACCTCTGGGCAGAGAGTGTTTGAATCAGATTGACAGCGTATATAATTGCCGATTTGAACAGGTTGCAGAAGGCATAGGAGAAGAAAATATGAAAGAGATGATACGATTAATCAATCTTATGAATAATACGGTAGACAAATTAAACGATATGGAGGACGCAAAATGAAAACAGCTATTGTTTATTATTCCAGGCACCACGGAAATACTAAAAAATTGATTGATGCTATTACGGAAACCGGCGATGTGACATTGATTGATGTAACAAAACAATCAAAATACGATTTAAGCAGTTTTGATTTTATTGGGTTTGCCTCGGGGATTTATTATCAAAAGTACAGCGAAAAAGTGCTTGAATTTGCAGAGCACAATTTGCCCGACTCAAAAAAAGTATTTTTTATCTATACTTATGGAGTAAAGCGTGATTCATACACCACAGCTATTCAAGCGGCAGTGGAGAAGAAAAACGCTAAGGTTATGGGGGCTTACGGATGCAAGGGCTTTGATACTTTCGGTCCATTCAAATTTGTGGGTGGAATTGCAAAGGGCAGACCAAATAAAGATGATATTGCGGGTGCCGTTGAATTTTTTAAGGAGATGACGAAATGAATGAGATAATCTATAAGCGGAAGTCCGTGCGTAAATTTGAAAATTCTGAACTTAGTCAGGCAGCGGTTGAAAAAATACAGTCGATAGTCAATAACGCCCAACCTCTGTATCCTGATGTTTTCTATTCTATAGAAATCGTAAAGAGCAATGGAAGTATTCCGTACTTTTTTGCATTTTGCGGTGAAAATCTTGAAAACATAGGATTTGTCGGTCAGCAAATCAGTCTCGTACTTGCTGATATGGGAATAGGCTCCTATTGGAAAATGGGCAAACCGGAGGGAGAAATAAAGAGCAGTTATCCTTTTGTAATTTCTATGCCTTTTGGCAAGCCTGATGAGCCGTTATTCCGCAGCCAAAATGAATTTAAGCGAAAAAGTCTTTCAGAAATTTCAGAGGGCACAGATGACAGGCTCGAAGCAGCCCGTCTTGCTCCGAGTGGGTTAAACGCACAAGATTGGTATTTTATCGCTGAAAATGGCAGTATTCATTGTTATCGAAAGAAACCGAATTTTCTGCTTTCAGCAATGAAAAATAAGTTGAATTGTATTGATATGGGAATCGCCTTATGTCATATCGCAGAGGAAAGCTCCAACTTTAAATATGAAAAAATCACATCACATCCCGATAAGAAAGGCTATATCTATATGGGTACTGTCAATGGATAATCAAATAAAGCAGTTGCAGCAATATATTGACAACAGTAAAAATACCCATCCCGCCATCGTTGATGAAGAAACCTTTATGCTTGTGCAGGAACTTCGGGAACACCGCCGCAGACCGACCAAGAGCGGCATTGTCAGTATGTTTTCAGGCTTGCTTTATTGTGCCGATTGCGGGGAAAAGCTGTATTACAGCGTGACGAACAACTACAAACGGGAACAGGCTTACTTCTTCTGTTCTTCCTACCGCAAAAACTCCGATGTATGCTCCGTCCATTATATCCGTGAAAAAGTGGTGGAGGAGATTGTGCTTGAGAGTATGCAGCGTGTGTTCTGGTATGTGCAGAGCTTTGAAAAAGACTTTGCCAGAAAGCAGATGACCGCCTTCGGCAAGGAAAAGAGGAAAGAATTGTCCGAGAAACGGCGGGAACTGGCACAGGCGAAAAAGCGTGTCACGCAGCTTACGGAATTAACGCCTGAAATCGTACACGAATTTATTGAAAAGATTGTGGTATCCAAGCCAGAATACCGAGACGGCAAACGGTATCAGACTTTGGAAATCTATTACAATGGCGTAGGTATCGGCAGAGAGCCAACGCCAGAGGAAATGGAAGAACTGTTCCAAGAGCGTTTAGAGAGCAGGAAATCCGCAAAAACGGCATAGCTGCAGGCTACACCGTTTCAGAGAACACGAAACTTATATTGAGATACAAGGCTTTTGGGGCACCGGTGCCCCAAAGGGGGATTTTTTAATTTCCACAGCGGACAGAAAACTATCCTGATGCGACAGAATGGCAGGGCGTTCCTTTTATACTGCCGTATGCGATTTCCTGTAATGATTCGGAGTGGTTCCAAACACAAGGCGGAATCTTTTATAAAATCCGGCTTCTGTCCGATAGCCTGTCATATCCGCAATCTGTTCTAAGGTATAGTCGGTTTCTATAAGCAGCTGCGCTGCTTTATCCATCCTGAGTTTTTGCAGAATGTCGGAAAAAGTACATCCCGCTTCTTTTAATAAAAGCCGTTCCAGATGCCTGGGGCTGTACCCCATATCCGCCGCAATTTCTTTCAATAATACATTTTTCAGATTATTGTTAATTTGTTTTGTTATCTGATAAAGCAATCCGCTTTCCGGCAGATTTACTTTATGGCGAGCCAATGCTATAAACAACAGCGCTAAGCAGCTTTTAACTGATGTTTGCTTATAAGAATCTTGCAGGTATAATTATTTTAAGGATGATATCTTCCTGCCGGCAGGGCAGAATGGAATGAATAGTGCCCGGTGTTATAAAGCAGATGTCTCCTTTTTGTAATATAAATTCCTTCTTATTTTCATTAATATACTGTCTGCAAATGCCCTCGTATACATAAATCATTTCATAAAAATCATGGCTGTGATAATAAGGAACGAGAACAGCAGTATGCTTACGGATACTGAATTCCACAGCGCATCTGACAGGCGTCTCATTCAAAATAAGACGCCTGTCCATGGAAAGAATTGCTTCCGCATCTTTAAATTCACTGAGGATAAGATTGGTATAATCGGTTTCCAGTCTTATTCGGTCCTCTGCTTCCTGCTTTTCAAAAATACCTTTTATGAGTCTGTCCATAGTGTGCTCCCGGCGGGTTTTGGATAAAAAGGAGTGTTTTGTATGATTAATTTTAGCAGATTGGGGTATGAAATTAAAAGGGATTTTACAAACTTCTTAATGAAAATTTCACTTCTGCGACGGTTTTCTGCCGGGCAGGTTCAGTCTGGCGACGGGCTACTTGCGGCAAATCTTTCTGTCATATTCGGAAAAGTTGTAGCTTCCTGTCAAAAGTCGTTTGAAAAAGTTTGCGATTCTTAATAAAAGTTCCTTGAAAAAGTTGTATATATCGGCTATTCTGATAATAAATCGAGGAGGTGTTATTATGCTGCAACGAAAAATTGAACAGGCGTTGATGGAATGGAAGAATGCGCCGAATCATAAACCTTTGATTGTAAAAGGCTGCAGACAGTGCGGCAAGACTTTCTCTGTAGTGGATTTCGCAAAGAAGAATTATGACCATGTTGTCTATTTGGATTTTTTTGAGAATCCGCAGTACGTTTCGGTATTTTCGGGTTCTCTGGAAGTTGACCATATCACAATGCTGCTTTCTGCGTTGATGGGTCGGGGGGCGATTTTTGAACCCGGTAAAACCATCCTTATTCTGGATGAAATTCAGGCTTGTCCCGACGCAAGAACCGCGTTGAAGTTTTTTAAGCTGGATGGCCGGTATGATGTGGTCGGTACGGGCTCTTTGTTGGGCGTAAAAGGATATGGCGATAAAGAGCCGAAGTCCATACCTGTCGGATATGAGACTGTGATTGATATGAACCCGCTTGACTTCGAGGAGTTCCTGTGGGCTAATGGTATTTCTGAGCAAATCGTTACATTGCTTGGAAACCATCTGCGTGATGAGACTCCTGTGCCCGATGCCCTTCATCAGCGGCTGAGGGAGCTGTTGCTACAATATGCCGTTGTTGGAGGAATGCCGGATGCGGTACAAACATTTGTAGACACCAGGCGCATGGACGAAGTTCTCCGGATTCAGAGGGATATTGTGCGTTCCTATGAGGATGACATGGTGAAATACGCTGACAGGAAAGATAAGTCTGTCATCAGAGAATGCTTCCAGTCCATTCCGAAGCAACTGAGCAAGGAAAATAAAAAGTTTCAATACTCTGTCGTTAAAAAAGGCGCAACCGCATCAAAATTTTCAGGAAGCCTGCAGTGGATTGAGGATGCCGGAATCATTTCCCGGTGCTATAACCTCTCTGTCACAGAGCTTCCTCTGGACGGAAATGCAGAGCCGGACATCTTTAAGGTCTATATGCGGGACGTGGGACTTTTTACTGCCATGCTTGAAAACGGTACTCAGTTTGATATTTTGCAAGGCAGCCTCTTTGGCTATAAGGGCGCAATTTTTGAGGGATTGATTGCAGATATCTTTTCCAAGATGGGACGCAGACTTTATTATTTCCGCAAGGATTCCGGCCTTGAAGTTGACTTCGTGATTCGTTACAGGGGAGAGTGCACACTGGTGGAGGTTAAAGCGGTTTCCGGTAACACCAAGAGCGCCAGGACTATTTTGCGGCATCCGGAAAAATATCATGTCAGCCATATGATTAAGCTGGGCGATTACAATGTCGGACGAGCCGGACAGATGCTGACCCTGCCGCTGTATATGGCATTCCTCTTAACCGAAAACTAAGCATCCCTGCCTTGATAAAAAGGGAATTGACGTTAATCCGGCCTGATTAAATGGATGTTTGAAACAGAGTATTTCCATCGAGGCTGCTGCCTGATGGCTATGCTGACAGGCGTCTGATTAAAACCCGACGCCTGTCCATTTGCCCGCTGCGCATCTGCCCGCTACTTCCTGAAATCCACTTCCGTCTGAAACACCGCCAGCTCCCGGAGCTTATCAAAATCCCCCTTATTCTCCATATAATCACTTTCCCTGCAAATCCCGATGGTGATTTTAGCCGTATTCCGCTGATAAACGTTATAGACCTCCGCGCGTCCGCCCCGGGATTCCAGCCTCTTTCCGTCTGCGTCCGCCATGAAGATAACATAGTCTCCGGCGTTTTCGCTTTCCGGCACAATGAGCTGTGCTTCAATTTCATAAGCTGTCTTTCTGATTGCCCTGATTCCCACGCCTTCATCGTTTGTCTGATTGATATTTTTTACAATCGCATCGGAACTGTCCACATTTACGTTGATTTTGGGAAAAGACCATTTCCCGGAAAGTTCCACAAGTCCGAAGTCATTGGGGTCAAAAAGGTCTGCCGGTCCGTAAGCGTATATATTCGTAATTTCCAGCTCGCAGGTGAACTTCCCCGGCACAGAGTCAAAAAGATTTATAAACTCAGCATTTTCGTCCACCGCGGTCAGGCTGGTGAGAGGGAATCTGATGATACCGGCAAAGGTGTTCATATCTACGAAACTCCCTTCTATACTGTGGGGAGCTTCCGTGCCGTGCGCCGGGTCAAAAAATACCTTTCCAAGCCCGGCGTCGGTAAAGTCAACGGCGGCGGTGGAGTCGATTCCAAGGGTGATATAGTCCAAATCGGTATTTTTAGCGGCGTCCACAAATTCCTTCGGGAATCCGTCCCTTGCCTCAATGGTTACAGCCAGATACATTGCCATATTGTCTGCATAGCACTCGGAAATGGTAAAGGCAATACCGTCGGAAATCTGACTGTAGGGATTGTTTTCCTTTACGGTTTCCGTTCCTGTCTCGGCAACAGGGGAGAGGCGCTCCGCCTTTTCGCTGTAGTCTCCGGGATAGCTCACCTTTTTTTCCTCCACCTGAAAAATTCTTCCGATGAGGGGAATTTTAGCGGCAAGAACCGGATTTGAGGCGCATACGCCGAATCCTAGTAAAAGCGCGGCTGCCGCGCCCGCCGCCATAATAGCCGTTCTGATGCCTGCTCTCTTTAAGCCGTTATTCTTTTTTTGTCTGTCCGATTTCTCTATCATAGCATATGCCTCCTGCATTTTCCGGTTTATAATCTCAGACTCCGCCATGTCCCGGCCAAGTACTGCCTTAAGCTCCTGTTCTGAATATTGTTTTCCCATGCTTTTATTCCTTTCTCAAGTTAAACGCTCTGCAGCTGCGAGCGGAGCTGTTCTTTTCCTCTGTGCAGTCTGCTTTTTACGGTACTTTCATTCATGCGGAGAATATTGCCGATTTCCTTTGTGGTAAACTGTTCTCCGTAATACAGTTGAAAAATCAACCGGCTGTCCGGGGGAAGGGACTGCAGCAGCTCCATAAATTCCAGATTGCTGTCATTTTCCACAGGAGCCTCCTGCTCCGGTATCGTGTCCGTATAGAAGTTTTTCCTGTTATGGTTAAAAATCTGATTACAGTTGTTAATCAGTATTCTTATCAGCCAGGTTTTAAAGAAATCGGCCTTTTTTAAATCCCCTATGTGTTCAAAGGCGTCCAGAATGGTGTCCTGTATTGCGTCCGCCACATCCTCCTCATTTTGGAAAAAACCGTACGCAACTCTTTGCAGAGCCTGTTTATTTTCTTCAATCAGACGGATGAACGCGTCCGCATTTCCACGCTGTGCCTGTTTAACCAGCACCTTCATCTTGTTTCCTCCGTATTTTGTTTTACCCGGGTTTATTATAAATCAGCTTGCTGTTTCTATCTATTAGATTTGAAAAAGAGGGATTTAGATGCAGGGAAAATAAATTTTTATCTTGAACTGAAAAATAAAAGTTCATATACTTGAGATTAAAAAGACGGTGTCCCATGAGGCTTTGGCAAGTCTTCGTAAAACTGCGGAAAGGGAGGCGGAATGCGAAAGTTCTGCCAGGGGAAGGGTTAATCGTATAATGAGTACTGACAACGACTTGATAAAAAATCTGGATAAGCTCCACACAACGGATTTGGGTGCGGTGCGAATCAGGAGGAATCTTTCTGTGGAAACAGAGGATGTGGTCTCATGGTGCAGGGAAAAAACAGCGTCGCTCCGTGCTGTCATTACCAGAAGCGGGAAAAACTGGTATGTGGATGTGGAAGATATTGTAATAACGGTAAATGCGCACAGCTATACGATTATCACGGCGCACAGGAAATGACAATCAGACATGGCATTCGGCAGATGTGAGTGCAGGCACTTCTGTCCGGCTCGTTGCCAGCGCACAAAAACAAGGCGGCGGAAAGGTACTCCGCCGCCGTTTGTCACTGTATTTTAAACTCCCATTTCCCGGAGCCGATTTCCTTTTTCGTCCCGTCCAGCAGGGCAACCGTCGCCGTGGTATTTACCGGCAGCTCGCAGGTGTAAATCACCTTTCCGCCGTCCTTCTTCCAACCGGCAATGATTTTTCCGTAAGGGCTCGCCACGCTTCCTTCCGCAAACTCCAGTGGCCCGATTTCCGGCTTTAAGAGAATTTTTCCGTAGCCGGGAACAGTCTCGTCTCTCGAAATGCCCAGAATCACATGATACATCCAGGACAGCACGCTTCCCAGAGAATAATGATTAAAGGAATTCATGGCGTTCTGACCGCCGAAGCCCTTTTCCTCTGTGAAAGAATCCCAGTGCTCCCAGATGGTGGTGGCTCCCTGTGTTACGGGATAGAGCCAGGAGGGGAACTGCGTCTGCAGCATCATCCTGTAGGCGTCCTCCACGGCGCCCATGTCTGTCAGAGCCTGATTTAAGAGACCGGTTCCGAAAAAGCCGGTTCCAACCGTGTGGTTCAAATCCCGGGTCTTGCGCAGGAGATGCGCTTGGGCAGCAGCCGTATTCTCCATAACGCCGTATTTTAAACCAAGCACGTAAGAGCATTGGGTATCGCAGAGCTGACCGTCCATGCTCTGGGTTTTCCCTGTTTCCGGGTCAACAAAGGTCTTATTCCAGAAGGCTTTTACCTCCCCTGCAAGGGCGGCAAATTCCTCCGCGTCTTTCTCCTGCCCGAGAAGAGAAGCGATTTTCGCCATCAAATCCGCTTCCCTGTAATAGAAAGCGTTCCACAAAAGCTGCAAGTCCGTCTCTTCCGGCGCAAGCCAGTCGCCCAAAGGCCCCACCTTCGCAAAGTCGCCGCGTCCGGGAAGTCCCTTATCCTTCATGTAATCCATGTATTTTTTCATACCGGGATAAAATTTCTCAAGGGTTCGGATATCGCCGTACTGCAGGTAAAGCTCCCACGCCATGAAAATGGAAGCGCACTCGTAGGTGATACCGCCAAAGCCGCCGCCAACCGGCGCGATTTCCGGGAACTGCCCCTCGGGCGTCTGCAAATCGGCCATAGCCTGAAGATTTCTCTCGTAAAACTGCTTCAAGTTGCTGTTGTTAAGCGCCGTGTGGCAGAATACGTGGGTGTCGCCCGCCCAGCCCATGCGCTCGTTCCGCTGCGGGCAGTCGGTGGGAATATTGATAAAATTGCACTTCTGGGACCAGGACACATTCTGGACAAAACGGTTCAAAAGCGCATTGCTTCCTGTAAAGCTGCCATCAAATTCCCTGATGGAGGAATACTGGAGGCTTTTTACCTCTTCCAGAGCCGGGGGAGCGGAAACGCCGCTGATTTCAATATACCGGTAACCGTGGAAAGTAAACTTCGGCTGGTAAACCTCGCCATCCTTTCCGCTGCAGATATAGACGTCCGTGCTGGTGGCGTCGCGGTAATTCTCCAGCATCATGGTTCCGATTCTGCCCTCATACTCCGGCATATCCGGGTAGAGCACCTCGGCATAGCGGATAACTGCCTTTGTCCCCTCCTTTTCATGGAAAGTAATTCTTGGAACGCCCGCCATTTCCTGTTCAAGGTCGTATATGTAAACGCCCGGTTCCAGCTCCTTTACGGAACGGGCGCAGCGCTCGTCCACAATATAAACGGGCGCGTCATACTCACCGACAAGCTTCGTGCCGTGGAAAGTGCCGGAGGACTCCTGAAAACTCTGGTTGACGGCGGGCCATGAACGCCCGAAGCCGGGGGGCATGGTGCGGTACTTGTCAATGGGAACCGGCGTCACGACGACGGGAGCCTCCCATGCGCTGTCGTCATAGTCCCCTTTCGAATAATCTTCGTAAACCGACGCTTTCCTTGCGTCAAAATGCTCGCCCGCAAAGAAACCGGCATAGGTGTAAGGCCCGTCGCCGAAGTATTTCCAGTCGTCGGTGTTGCTCACCCGCACATCTTCGCTGCCGTCCTCGTAGGTAAGGACAATTCTGGCAAGGAGGGATTCCTTATCGCCGAAATAGTTGAAATTTTTCACGGTAAAGGTCTGAGCCTCGCTCCACCAGCCGGAGGCTAACGTTACGCCAACGCCGTTTCTGCCGGAGGAAAGGAGAGGGGTAATGTCATAGGTCTGATAATTCATCCGTTTGTCATACTGAGTAATCCCGGGAGCTAAAAGCCTTTCCGTAACGGCCTTTCCGTTTACCTTACATTCATAAATTCCCCGCGACGTTATGTACAGACGGGCCTTTTTCAGCGCCTTTTCCCCGTCCACAGTGAGGCTTGTCCGAAGCATGGGGATGGAGGTGTTTGAAGGGTCTGCGGTGACCTGACCGCCATTCATCACGAAAACTCCGTCCTTTGTGCTGATTTTTCCGTCAAAAATACTTTTTTCACCGTAAAGGTTTCCTTCCGGCGACTCCAGAATAAAAGTATTGGAGGGATGGCGCATGTTCCGCACCCTCAGATATTTGAACTGCGCTTCGCACCCTTCCCCGGCAAAAAAGCCGATTTCATTCAGACGGGGGTAGGTGAGCACGTCGTTGAAGCCTCTTGGATTCAAGGTACGTCCGGCAAGGCGCACACCGCCCATGGGAAGCGGCGCAAGAACCGCGTCCACCAGTACATCGTCCACATAGGTAAAGGAATTGTTGCCGTCGATTTCAATGCGGAGCCTGTGAAAGGCGTTTGCGTTTTCGGCGGTGATTACAGGGGTCTTTACATCCCCTTCAAAGTTTACCAAATCCGCCGAGGCGAAGGGAACGTCCTTTTTATCCTCAGGCGCATAGCCCACCCGGTAGATATCCAGCTTTGGGCTGTCCCCTGACATATTGATTTCAAAACGGATGTAATTTTCCCCCTCCATTCCAAGCTCGTTTTTGGTGTGGTCAAGGAGACGGAAGTCGTTCGCCCCAAAGACAACGCCCGCCCGCCCCTTTCCGGCAGGAATGGCAAGCTCCGTTTCCAGAATAAACACGCCCCTGTTTTCAGCGCATACCGTGTAGCGGGGCGCGCCAATCCACTGAGCCTCCCCGAAAGCCGCGCCGGTCTCGTCCATCAGGCCGGTTTCAAAGAAGGAAGAAACGCTGTCGCTGTTTCCGTAATTATCCCATACGGTTACATTTACCTGATAGGCTGTGCAGGGGGTAAGAGAAGGACCGCCGTAGGCAATCCCTGTGGATACGCCGGAATCCAGCTTCCCGGAATCCCACACGCATTTGTCTGCGTCGGGATTAAGAACCTGTATCCGGCAGGCGGTTTGCAAAACGTTTTGCCGGGTGGAACTAAGCAGCCAGGAAAAACGGGGACATGCCTCGTCAAGACCTAAGGGCTGCTCCTGATATTCCACGAACAGTTTGGTGATTTTGAAATTCATGATTGGCTCCTTTCTGTTGTTATAATGTTTACGAAAACATCTGGGGTTACAATTTGTGTTTTTGCCTTATCAATTAGCGAGGTTATATTTTTCATCTATCGCGCTCCCCATTACTTTCTTATAATCAAAATCCTTTGGATATGCCGACTGCTCCCTCATTTTCAGCATATTTTGAAATGCCTTTTTCTTGCGAGCTGCTGATGTATTTATTTCCGTTTCATATTCTTCCTTTGAGGATATGCCGTGTTGCCTGGCAATTTCATCTGCCATAACAAGAATCAGCCTTATCCCGTCTTCAGGCAATTTCATTATTTTTTCGTAGGCTTCCTGTTGTATTGTCATATCTGCCGCTCCCCTTATGGAAATCGTAACTATACCCGGTTTAAGAGTGATTTCCGGTTGTCCGCCGTATTTTGTCTGCTCCCATGGCATATCGCCGCCGATTGTGATATACCTCAAATTCTCCGAATTTCCAAATCCATTTACTCATAATAATTGCTCCTTATTTTACTCTATCTTACCATATTTAAACCGGCTCGGGGAATAGAAATTCTCAGAGCCGGTTTAAATTTTTTATGTTCTCCTAGTATATTGCGTCGTTTTTTGGTATGTTTAAGGAGTAGATATTATTTTATATAAACCGGAAAAGATTTCCGGCGGAGAAGAACAGGGCTATTTCAATGAAAAAGAGCGGGGATAAAACAGAAAAATTTATTTCTTTAAACAGAATACTGACACTGGTGGTGATAATTGCATACATTGCATTTCTCCTGCTGTTACTCTGGATGGATACGATTCTGGTGATAAATTACCGCAAGGGGCGGAAGGCTGAGGAGAGACAGCAGGTGAGCGGCTATGCCGATATGCTTGACGAGCATCTGGGCAAGATAGAGGAGCTTTTGTATGATATTTATGTCTATAATGAAGACTTTCAGAATTTAAACGGGACGCAGACGGATATCGAGGAGTTTAGCAGCGTTTATGAAGTAAACTATATAATGCAAAACAAGATTGCGCTGTATCATTGGATTAACGGATATATGCTTAATTACCATACAGGTGAAAAGTGGCGTTATTATTTTGAGAGCAGCTCGGCCGGTTTGGATTGTATAGATGAGATGAAGGCATTTGTGAGGGAACAGATACAGAACGGAGACGACCTGGGGCGGTCAATAGTTTGCTTTGGAGAGCGGGTATATTGCTTTCTGTTCTGCAGTAAGGAAAATGTTTCCGTCTGCGGCGTTTATGATTTGAGTAAGAGTATTGAATCCTTTGCCGGGAACCTTGAAAGCGGCGGGAAAGTGTTTTTTGCCACTGATAGTCAGATATATGGAACGGAGGATGGGAGTAACGGCGGACTGGCGCAGGAGCTGTTTGTCCAGACAGGCAGTTTGGCTGACAGCTTTGAAAGAAAGATGGGGGCGAATGAGTATTTTGGAAAAAGGGTCGGCGGCACGGAATTATGGGTTATTTATAAAAGGCCGGTTACCATTTTTACATTTATGAACGTCATACATATGCTGTTATTTTTGCTGACTTTCAGCACACTTATAATTGCGTGGTTTGCTTACAGGTATATGAAGAAAAATATACTCCTGCCTTTACAGGGACTGGCGGTAACGATGAATGAGGTCAGCAGGGGAAACTGGGACAGTGTCTATGACCATGGTTCCAGACTGGAGGAAATCCAAAGAGTGGACGAGGCTTTCAATGTCATGGTTTCCGAAATAAAAAAGCAGAAGATACTTTCTTATGAGCAGATTATTGAAAAGCAGAAGGCGCAGATGCAGTATTTGCAGCTTCAGTTAAAGCCCCATTTTTATCTGAACGGACTGAAAACGCTTAATATGCTTGCCATGGAAGGCGATACCGAAAAAACGCAGAATCTTATTATGCATTTATCCTATCACCTACGTTACCTTTTGCAGGTAAACAGAATGCTGGTACCGCTTACTGCAGAGATTGATTACACGAAGAATTATGGAAATATCCAGTCGGAGATGTATGGCAGGGGGATTGTTATCAATTGGGACATCCGGGGAGATGTGGGGAGTGTGCCTGTGCCCACCCTGTGTATACAGACATTTGTGGAAAACAGTTTCAAATACGCGATGCCGGGGGACGGAGGAAACAGCCTTAAGATTACGGTCAAAATATATGAGCTTGAAACGCAGGACGGAAAATTCATTGATATTACCGTAAGGGATAACGGGGCGGGATATCCGCTCCCTATTCTGGAGGATATCAATGCAGAATCAAAGGAGGAGAGCGTAAGCGTCGGCATCAATAACTTAAAGCGCAGGTGTCTCTTTTTATATGGCGGAAGGGAAGAATATAATTTCTACAACAGTGACGGAGCAGTAAGCGAGCTTGTGCTTCCGTGCGACAGGGGGTAAATGATGAGGCTTTTGTTGGTGGATGACCAGAGGGAAATAACGGAGAGCCTTAGAAAGAGTATTGATTGGGCAAAGATAGGGATTGACGAGGTCTGCACAGCCGTGAGCGCCAAGGAGGCCAAGCTTATCATGGTAAATATGGAGATTGACATATTGCTCACGGATATAGAGATGCCCGGAGAGAGCGGACTTGAGCTTTTCAGGTGGACAAGAGAGCGTTATCCCGACATCATAGGCATATTTTTGACCTCTCACGTGGACTTTTCTTATGCCCAGGAGGCGATAAGGATGGGAGGATTCGATTATATCCTGCAGCCGGCAAGGTATCAGGAAGTGGCTGGTGTGGTGGCAAGGGCATCCAGAAAATCCAGGGAGAATACCCGGACGGAGAAGATTGTAAAAAGGGCCAGATTATTGGCGGACCAGTGTGATAATCTTCTGGAGCTGCTGTTTATGCGTTCCCGGGAGGGGAGGTATGAGGAGGCGGCCACCTGTTTTGAAAAGCTGAAAAATATTTATAAGCTGCAATATGAGAAATCAATATTCAGGATAATATGGGTGCAGATTGTAAAATTTGAAAACAGGGAGGCATGGAGCGACGACCTTCTGAAAATGGTATTTCGCAACGTTTTAGAGGAGCTGTTTGAGAGAGAGGATTCCGTTTCGGCAGCCTGTACTTATGACGACTGCTTTTGCGTTATGCAGGCGTTTGGGGCTCATAATATGGAACCGGAAAGATGGAAGGACGGTATCGAGAGATTTTATTCTTTTATAAACGAACACATGGATTTCAGGATAGCCATTTATCCTGAAATGACGGAGATTGCAGAGTTTTCGGTGGATAAGCTGGCCAGGGCGTTTTCGCGGTCAAAGCCTGATTTGGGCAGGAGCCCCGGGATATTCTGGGAAGGGGGCGAAGACGGCAGGGATATAGTGCGGGGGAATGAGGAGTGCATCCGCATTGCCGAAAAATATATCAGGGATAATATCAGCCGGAGCGTATCCCGGGCGGAGGTGGCGGAATATCTGAATTTTAACGAGGAGTATTTTTCAAGGCTTTTTAAGAAATACAACGGCGATACCTTTAAGGCATATGAGATGAAGGAGCGTATACGGGAAGCCAAAAAGCTGCTTCAGTACTCCAATTTTTCCATCAATATCATAGCTTCAAAGGTGGGTTATGATAATTTTTCCCATTTCTCGAAGATATTCAAGCAGGCTACAGGATATACGCCTCAGGAGTACCGAGGCTTAAAGTCACAAAAATAACAAATAAAGCGCATAAAAAAACAAATTCGATAAATGTTCTTTTTGGAGACCTCTTTCAGGTCACAAAAAGAACATTTTTTGGTTACGAAAATTATAGATTAAAATTTTACCATTTTATAAACTTTTCATAACGAATAATTACTGACGAAAACGGAGGGAAAAAATGAAAATGAAAAAGCTTTTGGCAATTCTTATGGCTGCTGCAATGACCTTTGGACTTGCGGCGTGCGGAGGCGGTTCCGGTGACAGCTCCGCCAGTTCGGGAGATACGGCGGATTCAGGAGAGGTTCAGAATGTGATTGTCGCCATACCTACTCTTTTTGACATCAATGACTCGCAGATGGTTGCGGACGCTATCAATGAGATTTCGGCAGAGAAGTATGGTGTGACGGTTACGCTGGAGTTTATTGCTGCCGGTAACTGGGCACAGCAGACGAATCTGCTTCTTACATCTGATGAAGTGGATGTGCTTGCATTTTACGGAACGCCTCTTACCACTTTCATCAAAAACAATCAGGCACTGCCTCTTGAGGACTATGTGGCGAACGCTTCCGAGGAATTCAAGGCTGTGTGGTCAGACGCAGAGCTTCAGGGAACCAGTATGAACGGTCATATCTATGGAATACCCAACCTGAGAAATTTCGGCAATACACGGGGACTGGACATTGATGCGAACATAGCGGCGGAATTCGGCATCGAAGACGGCCAGCACATGACAATGGATGAGGTGTCGGATTTTCTGTATGCCGTCCATGAGGCATATCCGGAGCGCTATGCCCTTGTTCCTCAGGGCGGAAGCAACATGGTAAGCGGATGGACCTGGGACGGTCTGGGAGATGGTAAGTTTATCGGCGTTCTGGAGGATTGCGGGCAGGACCTTACGGTTAAGAATTTATTTGAGACAGATGATTTTAAAGAGTTTTGCACTTATACCAGAAAGTGGTACGAGGATGGCCTGAGCATGTCAGACGCGCTCAGCAATACCGAGGACGGCAAAAAGCTGATTCAGGCGGGTAAAGCGGTTGCATGTTTTGAGAATTATGCGGTTGATACTGCGGAGGGGTGCATAAGAACCGTGGTAGTGGATGCGTGGGCCGTTTCCAACTCCTACGCAGAGCTTTCTTATGGAATCAATACAAACAGTTCTAAGAAAGACGCGGCATGGAAAACAATTGAAATGTTTTTTACTGATAAGGAAATCTGCGAATTGCTCACCAATGGTATTGAGGGAACGCATTATACAGTAAATGAGGATGGCACAACAGCTCCTACGGAAAATGATGGCTATTTTATTTCTGCCATTGCATGGGTGCTTCCTTACTCGGGATATGCACATCCCATGGAAGCAAACGGCCCTACTTATTATGAAGACCTGATTGCATTCAATGACTCCTGCATGAAATCCAAGGGCCTTGGTTTTGCATTTGATTCTACCAGCGTGGCAAACCAATATACAGCCTGCTGTAATGTAATGGATAAATATTATTCGGCGCTCATGTGCGGCACTGTGGATGTGGAAAGCACAATTGAGCAGGCAAACACGGAATTTGAGGCGGCGGGTTTGTCCGATATTATCTCGGCGAAACAGGAGCAGTTGGATGCGTTCCTTGCAGCTCAGTAATATGAATTTAAGGGAAAATGCGGTTTAGAAAACCGCAATTTCCTTTTCTGGAGGAGGAAACATGACGAATACATTGGCAAAGAGCAAAAAAAAGGGTGGAATGAATGGAAAGACGAAAACATCCATAGCGCTTATTTCCATGATGCTTCCCGGTATGCTCTATCTTATTATCAATAATTATATACCCATAGCAGGTCTGGTGGTGGCATTCAAGTCTTTTGACTACGCGAAAGGAATCTGGGGAAGCGGCTGGGCAGGCCTGGGGAATTTTACCTATCTTTTTAAGACACAGGATGCTTTTAATATTGTCCGTAATACTCTGCTGTATAATATCGTGTTCATTATGCTGGGGAACATACTTGCAATAACGGTGGCGGTCATGCTCAATTTCCTGCGGGGGCAGATGAATAAGAAAATTTATCAGACGATGATTCTGATACCTTATCTGATTTCCATGGTTGTGGTTTCCTATATCGTATATGGTTTTTTAAGCATGGACAGCGGCTATTTAAACAAGCTCATTGAATCCTTTGGAGGAACTGCCATAAGCTGGTACACAGAGCCGAAATACTGGCCGGTTATCCTCACGCTGGTACATCTGTGGAGCGGCTTTGGATACTCGAGCATTGTATATTACGCCACTGTAATCGGTATAGATTCCTCCCTGTATGAAGCGGCCAGCATCGACGGAGCCAATGTGTGGAAACAGGTCTGGCATATCACGCTGCCGGGGCTTCGGATTACAATTATCACCCTTGTTCTCATGGCAATGGGGCGTATGTTCTATTCGGATTTCGGACTGTTTTATCAGGTGCCAATGCGTTCGGGGCTGCTTTCCGGTGCGACGGATACCATAGATGTGTTTGTGTATAAGGCGCTGACACAGCTAAATGACGTGGGCAGGGCGTCGGCAGCAGGTCTTTTGCAGTCGGTTCTTGGATTCCTCATGGTTCTTACGGCCAATCTGATTGTCCGCAAGGTTGATTCTGACAGCGCATTGTTCTAGGAGGTGAGACTAACATGGCTACGAAAAATAAAATCGGACAGGGAATACTTAATATCATCTTTATCCTGCTGTGCATAGCGGCTGTCGCTCCGTTTTTGCTGCTTTTGTCGTCTTCACTCACCGACGAGGAAACGCTTCTGAGAGCTGGTTACAATTTCATACCGGCGAAATTCAGCCTGCAGTCCTATGAATACCTGATGGGAAGCGCCGGAAAAATTACAAAAGGATATGGGATTACAGTACTTGTCACACTGGTGGGAACGATTGCAGGTATGTTTATGACTATCATGTTTGCTTATCCGCTTTCCCGCAAAGAGCTGCCCAAAAGGACGTTCTTTTCCTTTTTCGTATTTTTTACGATGCTCTTCAACGGCGGTCTTGTCCCTACATATATGATGTGGACGCAGACCTTTCATGTGCGCAACACGTTATGGGCGCTGATAGTGCCGGGGCTTTTGATGAACGGATTCAATATTATCATGATGCGTTCCTATTTTAACGCCAATATTCCAAACGAGCTCATAGAAGCCGCCAGAATAGACGGAGCGGGAGAGTACAGGGTGCTCTATCAGGTTGTGGTGCCGCTTTCAAAGCCTATGATGGCAACGATTGGGCTGATGATAGGGCTTCGTTACTGGAACGACTGGACGAACAGTCTGTATTATATAACTGATGAAGAACTGTTCAGCATTCAGGCTATATTGAATACGATTATCAGCAACATTCAGTTTCTGTCCAGCGGTCAGGCTGCCGGTTCCGCATACAGCGCGGCGGATTTGCCCAGCGTGGGTATAAGGATGGCAATAGCCGTTATCGGCATTCTACCGATACTTTTCATTTACCCGTTCTTCCAGAAGTATTTTGTCAAGGGTATTGTTGTCGGCGGTGTTAAAGGTTAATATAGAAATTGACGGGGGATACAGATGAAAAACAGAAATTTTGTAATTGAACATATTTACATTGACTGTCTGGAAAATCCATTGGGGCTTGATGATTCAAGCCCCACTATTTCATGGAAATTAAAGGCGGAGGACGGCTGTAAGGATATCAGACAGAAAGCGTACCGGATTTTTGTCGGGAGCAAAAGGGGTCTTGCCGACCTTTGGGATTCAGGCAGGAGAATATCGGATTGCTCTGCGGGCGTTACCTATGAAGGAGAAGCCCTCAGAGCCAAAACGGTTTACTATGTTACGGTGCAGGTCTGGGAGTCGGAAAACGAACAGGCTGCTAATGCGGACGCCTGGTTTGAGACAGGATTTTTAGACACATCACAGGAAGCCTGGGGAGGAGCCAAGTGGATAGGAGCGCCGGAAAAGTATATAAATGCCAGGACTCTTGGGGTTTTTGTGCTTTCCTGTGATATCAGATTTTGCTCCGGCAGCGGAAAGGCCGGTATTGTTTTCGGGGCAAATGACGAAAGGCTTTTGGATTCCAGAAAAAACCAGTTTGAAATCTCGGGGGAAAACTACATCAGATATGTACTGGATGTGTCGCAGATACCGGCCAATATAGAGATATACAGGGTCGGATATGCGCCGGACGACAGCGTGGAGCGTCCGTTTGCCGTCGTCCCTGTAGTGGAATTCGGGAAGGCTGAAAAGCCCGTTATTACATATGAAAACAGACTCGAAGCCCATAATCTGAAAGTTGAGGTCACAGGCGACTGTGCGTATGCGTATGTGGACGACGTACTTGTGGACGCGCTGGAATTTCAGCTTCCCACGGGTGAGAAGATGGTGGCGGCAAGGCCTTTAAATCCCCTGGGGTTTAATGATGTGACCACATTTCCAAGAATGTGTGAAATCGGATACTATACGGATGCGGGATGCGAGGTTATATTTGGCGATATTGTTGTGAACAATTTCAGAACGCCAAAAGCTGAAATCGCCCGGATAAAGCCGTCTCAGGCTATGACAGGCGAGGACAGGCGGGGAAATCTCCATGGCGTACAAAGAACATTTGATATAAGCTGCCATTCCATCCCTATGCTCCGCAGGGATTTTGAGATATCTCCCGAAAAGGAGCTTGCGAAGGGAAGACTGTATATTACGGCAAGAGGGTGTTATGACTGCCGTATAAACGGATTTGAAATTACAGATTCCTGGCTGAATCCGGGAGCGATGCAGTATGACAGGCATATCCAGTATCAGACATATGATGTCACGGACTTTCTGCAAAAAGGTGAAAACGGTATAGGAATTACGCTGTCGTCCGGCTGGTGGTGCGATGCGCAGACTTTTGCGGTTCGTAACTATAACTATTTTGGAGACAGGGAATCTGTGCTTGCGCGTCTCGAGATTACATACAGCGACGGCAGTATTGACGCAGTCGTTACAGATACGGATTCATGGGACTATTATGGCGAAGGGCCTTACAGATACGCCGGTATTTTTTACGGGGAGGAGCTGGACGGCAGGCTGTACGATATTTACAGTGATTTTTCAAAACCGGGATTTGGGATTGACGGAATGAAGAAGTCTGTGGAAATTGAGGTGTGTGAAATAGAAGAATCCTTTACCCTCCGCCCGGGCTTTGGCAGGCCCTGGCCGAAAGTGGACCACAGCAAAGTGGAACTGACCGGCGGGATAAATGCGCCGGTCAGGAAGGTATGCGTCCTTTCTGCGAAATCGGTATCCGAGCCGAGAAAAGGGCTTTATATCTATGATTTGGGTCAGGAGATGGCAGGGGTTCCGTGTATCAGATTTCGGGGAAAGGCAGGTGAGACCGCTACTGTGCGATATGGCGAGATGCTTTACCCGGAGCTTGCGGAGTACGGAAGCCTGCACGGCCTTATACTGACGGATAATTACAGAGATGCGGAAAGCATCGACAAATATATATTGCGGGGAGACGGGGAAGGCGAAATTTTTTGCCCAAGGTTCACATTTCACGGATTCCGTTACATAGAAATAAGCGGTGTGGAAAACGCTCCCGGACTTACCGATGTTCAGGGCATACAGCTTTCGTCTGTGCCTGAAATTACAGGACAGATTGAAACTTCAGACAAACTTTTAAACAGATTTATAGAAAATGTTAAATGGTCGATGCTGTGTAATTTCATCAGTATCCCCACGGACTGTCCCCAGAGAAACGAGAGAATGGGCTGGGCGGGCGACACTCATGTATTCTGCAGGACGGCTGCTTTTGAAGCGGATACCAGACTGTTTTATCTTCGCTATCTTGATGATTTCAGGGATTTGCAGGAGGAAAACGGCCGCCTGCCCAATATTGCGCCGATAGGCGGAGGCTTTGGCGGCATTACCTATGAGAGCGCTATGATTCTCATTGTCTGGGAACTCTACCAGCAGTATGGAGATATAAGGATAGTCAGGGAATACTATGATTCCATGAAAAAATGGATGACCTATATCAGAGGATGCAAAATGCCCGGAGACAGTTTCGTCGGCCCTCTTGGAGACTGGCTTGCAACGGAGGAAACAGACAATCATTTAATCTGGAACGCCTTTTACGGATACGACTGCAGGCTGATGCTGCTTTTTGCATCCCTTCTGGGAAAAGATGAGGATATGCGTTTCTTTAAGGGACTGGAGGAGGAAGCGAAGACCTATTGGAATGCGAATTTCGTGGATTCTATAACAGGAAAAACGAAGAACTTAAAAGGACAGGTAGTCGATACACAATGTTCTTATGCGCTTCCGCTGGCGTATGGAATGTTCAATGATGAAAATAAGAAGAAGGCGTTTGAAAACCTTGCGAGAAAAACGCAGGAGCTTGGCTGCACCATAGGGACAGGCTTTTTTGGCACGGGCGTCTTAAGCAGGGCTCTGACAGAGGCAGGGCGTATCGATTTGGCCTACAAGCTGCTTTTGCAGACCGATTTTCCGTCATGGCTCTATCCGGTGACTCAGGGAGCCACTACCATATGGGAGCGTTGGGATTCCTATACGATGGAAAAGGGCTTCGGCGGCAATAACAGCATGAATTCATTCAACCACTATTCTCTGGGCTCGGTTCTGTCCTGGATATACGAGACGGTACTTGGCATCATGCGGGACGAGGACGCGCCGGGATATAAGCATTTCACACTGTGCCCCTTAGTTATCAGAGATTCAGGGCTTAATTATGCCGGAGGCGGCTTTGAGACGGTGTATGGACGCATTGAAAGCCGGTGGAGACTGCGGGACGGGATGCTGGAATACACGTGCAGCGTGCCGCCGAACACCTCAGCCACACTGATTCTGCCCGGACAGGAGCCGATGGAGCTGGGCAGCGGGAACTATCAATATCATGTAAATTTTTAGTGGAACCGTCGCGCAGCGACTAAAATCAGGAGCAGAAAAAATGAAAAGAATTCAATCGAAAGAGATGCAGCAGTTTGAAAAGGAGCATATAAATGCAGTACGGGCCATGTCTCCTGAATGCATGGTACTGCTTAAGAATGAGGGAATGCTGCCCCTTGGAAGGACAGGGAAGATTGCACTGTACGGAAGCGGGGCAAGAAATACGATTAAAGGAGGCACCGGCTCCGGCGACGTCAATGTCAGGCATTTTGTCAACATAGAGGAAGGGCTTGAAAACGCCGGCTTTGAGATTACCACAAAGGCATGGCTTGATGCTTATGACGAAGTCTTAGATAAAGCCAAAAGGGCATTTGCAGAAGAACTGAAAGTTAAGGCTAAAGCCTCGGGGATGCCGCTTTTTATGTTTCTTATGGGGAAGGTGGTACCGGAACCTGATTACGAGCTTCCGCTGGAAGGCGAGGGGGATACTGCTATTTACATATTGGCGAGAAATTCGGGAGAGGGGACTGACCGCGCGGATGTTCCGGGCGATATCAGGCTGACGGAAACGGAAATCAGAGATATTCTCGTATTGAACAAAAAATATGAAAAGTTCGTTCTGGTTTTAAACGTCGGGGGTCTGGTGGACATCAGTCCTGTAGAGAATATTAAGGCGGTACTGCTTATGAGCCAGCCTGGCATAGCGGCCGGAGACGCCCTGGCCGACGTTATTCTCGGAAAAACTTATCCATCGGGGAAGCTGACTATGACCTGGGCGTCTGTAAAGGATTATCCTTCTACAGACGGCTTTGGCGACCCTGACGACACTTTTTACGGGGAGGGTATTTACGTAGGCTACCGCTATTTTGACAGAGCCGGGAAAAGGCCTGTTTATCCCTTTGGCTATGGTCTGGGATATACCACATTTTCCGTTGAGACAAAGAACCTGGAAGCGGACGCAAAAACAATAACTGTAACCGTAGCCGTTAAAAATACGGGAAAATCCGCCGGTAAAGAAGTGGTGCAGGTATATTATTCGGCGCCCGAAGGCAGGCTGGATAAGCCTTATCAGGAGCTTGCCGCCTATGCCAAGACAGGGGAGTTAAAACCCGGTGAGGAGCAGGAGCTGTCAATTTCTTTTGCTGTAGCCTCCATGGCCTCCTTTGACGAGGAAATCGCCTCGTATGTTCTGGAAAAGGGCAGGTATGATATCAGAGTGGGCAACTGTTCCAGAAATACGCATATAGCCGGAGCTGTTTCGCTTAACGGCAATGCTGTGACAGAGAGGGTGAGGAACATTTGCAAAGGAGCCGTTGTCGATGAAAAGCCGCTTTTTAACGAGCCGGTTTCCTGTGAGGGCGAGGCAGATGAAATTGCCGGAGCGTATGTCATCGAAATAAAGGCGGATGAAATTGCCTGCGTGGAACATACATATGCTGAAGAAAACCCTGACCTGTCATTGGACGGGCCTGTTTTGTGGGAAGATGTTAAAAGCGGAAAAAGGACCACAGGAGAGTTTGCGGCTTCTCTCAGTAACGAACAGCTTGCTTACCTGTGCATCGGCGCATATAAGAATGCAGGAGAGGGCGGCGGAGCCGGAGTGATAGGGAATGCCGGAATGCTTGTGGCGGGAGCCGCCGGTGAAACCACGCATCGTCTTGATGATATCGGTATGGAAGGGCTGATTATGGCGGACGGCCCGGCCGGTCTGCGGCTTAGCACCTGTTATACGCTTGGGGCGGACGGAATGGCAAAATCTGCAGCAATGCCTTTTTCAACGGGTCTGGAGGATTATATGGAAATCCCTGAGATGGGAAGGATGAAAGAGGCCATGAAAAAGCAGGTAAAGGACGCCGGAGAACAGGTTTATTATCAGTACAGTACGGCAATTCCTGTGGGTACGGCGATAGCCCAGTCCTGGAATGAGGAGCTGTGCATGACATGCGGCGATATTGCGGGCAGGGAAATGGAGCTGTTTGGAGTAAACCTGTGGCTTGCGCCCGGACTTAATATTCAGCGCTCTCCGCTCTGCGGCAGGAATTTTGAATATTATTCCGAGGACCCGGTAATCAGCGGCAATGTAGCTGCTGCCATAACTGCCAGTGTGCAGAAGCATGCCGGCTGCGGTACGACAATCAAGCATTATATGTGCAACAATCAGGAAACCAACCGCTTTTTCTCAAACAGTGTGGTAAATGAAAGAGCTATACGGGAAATTTATTTAAAAGGCTTTGAGATATGCGTAAGGAAAGCGCAGCCCCATGCGCTTATGACATCCTATAATCTGTTAAACGGCGAGCATACCTGCAGCAGCAAAGTCTTGCTTGCGCAGGTTTTACGGGATGAGTGGGGGTTTGAAGGTATTGTTATGAGCGACTGGCGTGTGACAAGCAGGATGCGGAAAAACTCCGGGAAATATTCCTGCGCTTCTGCAGCGGGCTGTGTGAAGGCCGGTAATGACATCGTCATGCCCGGAGGCGACGAGGACAGGAATGATATATTGTCCGCGCTTAATGATGCGGCTCACCCTTATCCGCTGACCAGAGGAGATTTGCTTGCATGCGCAAGGCGCGTCTGCGATATGGTGTTGAAACTGAATTAATTGATTTAAGGGGGATGAAATGATGAAGAAGGTAGGAAATCTTATCGTAAACAAAGACAATTTAAACGAAACAGTATCAGATATATTACATGACATGACGATAGAGCAGCTGGCGCATTATGCGTCCAAATTTGCCACCCGTGGTGTTGTCACCGAATCGGGATACGAGCTCCCGCAGTCGGCAAATGGAGGAATGGACGGGATTTTCGGAGTAGACACAGACTTTCCGGTACCAATCGCCATGGGGCAGACATGGAATACGGAGCTGATGGATAAAGTGGGAAATGTAATAGGAACGGAAGTGCGCGGAAAATTTGATTTTGATAATCCCAACACACTTGTTTTTGCTGCCGTTTCCGATATGAGAGGCAATCCTTTGTGCGGACGCTACTATGAAACCTTTTCAGAGGATTCCTTTCTTACGAATCGTATGGCTCAGGCTATGTGCGGCGGCATACGCGGCAAAGACGAATTTTATTTATTGAGTCAGCCTGCTACAAAGCATTATTTTGGATATCAGGCCGAATGGAATCGTCTGACGTCGAATAATTATTTTGATAAGAGAACGCTTATGGACGAGCAGCTGAAAGGATTTTATGATGCAATAAAATCCGGTGAAGCAACAGGCGTTATGACTTCCTTTGGAGGAACCAACGGCATTCCCAACGCCTTGTCGCTTTATAATGCCGAGATTGCTCCTCCGACGCCGTATCATCTGTTCAGCATTTCTGACTTTAATAATGATTACAATCTGTCAACAGGACTTGGGAATGGATTTGATAAAGTATATGTTGACAATTTCCAGTACATTGCGGCATTAATGATTAAAGCAAAAACCACTTCGAATAACATGCTCGCATCTTTGGTATCGGAGCAGGATTTTGCAAATGCCGTTCTGGACGGGGTATTAGATGTAACGCGGGTGGATTTGGAGAACATGATTCGCCCTCAGATTGAGCTTTGGCTGAGGACGGGCCTTTATAGTCAGGGAAAATATCCGTATATGCAGTTATGCCAGGATGCTGCTCCACTGAATTCTGATGACGCCGGCCATAAAGAAGTTGCTTTACAGACGGCAGAAGAAAGTATTGTATTGTTAAAAAATACAGGAGGGCTTTTGCCGGTGCCCGCTGGCGGGAATATTTTAGTGACGGGCATTTTGTCAAACACCCTGATTAAGCCGTTCTATGCTGTGGATGGGATTAAGGAATTTGAACATGCATACTTAACGCCTTATGAAGCTATCAAAGAGTATGTCGGCGGTAGTGCAAAAGTTACCTTTGATGATAATTTGTCTCTGACTACGGTTTATTTAAAGTCGGAAAAAACTCAAAAGTATCTTAAAGTCGATTCAGACGGCCAGTTGTATGCGTCGGAGGATAACACAAATTCTGCAACACTGTTTCAGGTTATCGACTGGGGGCAGAATGTTTACAGTATTCGAAAAGCTTTTACGAATGAGTATATGCAATGCAAGGATTCCAATATCTGTTTTGTTAAACTGGAAAAGACGGACCAGATTCCGATTTTTACATATGAAGACTGGAATGGCATGCGCGCTATACGGTATGGGGCACTGTTGACTTATCATATGCAGCAGGTAATTTCTAATGTTCCCTTTTATGAGTATTATATTTCCATGGGTTATTATCTGCTGGTGGATGATAAAACGAATCAAATTATATTAGACGGTATATTCAGAAAGGAGCCGCTTGATTCAGAACGTTTTGCAGCGGTTGATGCAGTTGATGTCAATGATAATATAAATTTTACAGATTATGATTATGCGGTAGTTGCTGTAGGAATTCCTGTATATATGAATGCCAGCGAAGGGACAGACCGCCCCAGCATGTCTATTGGAAGCCAGGAAATGGAACTTGTTAACAGTGTTGCATCAAAATTCAAAGGAAGAACGATTGTGCTTGTCTGTTCCGAAATGCCCCTGGATGTAGAAGCCATTAAAAATAATCCCGATGTGGCGGCAATTATATCCTATGCATATGGCGGCCAGTATGGCGGCTGGGCTCTGGCGCGGACAATCTACGGGGATAGCAACCCGTCAGCGAGGCTGACAATTACATGGCCGAATAACATCAGCCATCTTCCGCCTTTGACGCCGGAACCGTGGATTGACCCCCGCTATACCATCAACATGAAGGAAACAGAGCCATCCTCGAATAAGCTGACCTATATGTACCAGACGGAGAATATCATGTATCCATTCGGGTACGGACTTTCCTATGGCAATTTTGTGTATTCCGATGTAGCTGTAGGACTATCGGGGGATTTCATAACGGTTTCTGCCAGCATCAAAAACTTAGCGAGGGCAGGAAAAGAGGTAGTGCAGATATATGCCGTAAAAAAGAGTACATTTTACGGAGAGTATATGCCTCTTAAGAAGCTGATTGCATTTACAAAAACAGATGTGATTGCGGAAAATGAGACTGCCGCGCTTTCGCTCAATATCCCGCTGGCCAGTCTGGAACAGTGGTTTGAAAATATCAACCGTTATGCTATAGAGGAAGGGGAGGTTGATATTGTAGTCGTCGGAACAGGATACCAGAGTGATATAGTAACCTTGAAGATTTCCGGCGAAACCATACCGCCGACTTCTGTATTCAGAGAAAGGAATGTATGGGATATTGCCGGTTACACGGACGGAATTTGCGGTTCGGAAGTATCCAAAACAGAAACTATGATGAAGCATACCTTCCACTGTGCCTGTGAGTCAAATAAAGAAACCGGATATATTGTAATTCCGAAAACGGTTATTTCTTCGGGAATTATGAGCTTGCGTGTGGCTGCTGCCGGAAAAGGGACGATAGAGCTGCGTTTGAACGGCATAGACGGAGAATGCCTTGGAATTATCGATGTTTCCGATACAGGCGCCGCCGATTATCAGTTAGTGTCCCGGGAAAACAACAGGATTATTACCGGACAGGAGAGCAGATATATAGAAAAATCGGTTGCCGTTCACACAGAAGCGGCAGTTGCAGACTTGTATCTTGTTATCAAAGGAGCAGGCATTAAGATTGACACCATATGTCTGCATAAAGAAATAGTGACGGCGGATTGGCGTACCTTTCAGGGAAACAGCGAAAATAACGGTGTTTTCGAAGCAGATTATAACCTGATGAACGGCCCTGTGTCGGAAAAATCGGTTCAGATGTCTTTATCAGGGGAGATTTGGGGAAGCGCAGGAGGAGAAACGCTTACCTATAACGAGAACGGGAAAAACTATATCTTTACACAATACAGCGACAATGCTGACGGTATTCATATGAGGGCTTACGACGTTGAGAATCCCGAAAAGGTACTTTGGGACAGGCAGTTGTATAAAGATATTATTTCTGCGGCGCAGCTTTCCACTCCTGTAATTATAAATGACAGCAGGCACGGGGATACAATATATGCCGCGTCAACCCAGTATAATAAAGTGTTTGGCACCTTTGAGTATCCTTTGACAATTGACGCCGGTTCCTCTAATACCTTAAAGGTTGACAGAGTAATTCTGGTAGGGCATTACCATGTTATAAAGATAGCCACAGGTCTGACAGCCTCTGCCCCGGGCGATTTCTCGGCAGAAGTGATATTGAGTTCCGACCAAAATACTTATGTGTTTAACGCATACTGCCGGGAAGGCGTATTTGTAATCTCCCTTAACGCTGAATCAGCAGAAAACAGGGAGGTGATTCAGACCGGTGTGTACGCACTTACGGTCACCATTCATAATAAAACGAAGAAGGCGGTTTCCGCCAATATCCGTATTTTGATTCCCCATTGGGAACTTTGCCGCATACGTGATATCACAGGGAAAGCGTCTCTTACCCGGCTTCTTAGAAGCTCCGGGGAGGCGGCTACTCCTGTCAAGTATTTAAACGGCGCGCTTTATTTCGGGACATATGATTCCTATAGCAGTTATCTTAAGTTTTTGCCGGAGAAATACACGTTATCGCGGTGCAATCCAAATGCCGGAGACGGATTCTATTGGGGAGGGATGACGCAAATTAGTGTTACGGGCAAAGAGTATCTTATTTGCGGCAGCGATTTGGGGAATATTTACTTAATGGATGAAGAAGAGAGCTTTTCGAGCATGGGCGGAGAACCGGTGAAGACAATTCCCCTTGGCGATTATCTGGAAAATGCAGGGGCGGTTCACTCAAGTATTTGTCTGTCTGAAGATTATGTTTATTTCACCAGTGAAAACGGCTATCTCTGGCGGGCGGAAACAGCAACTCTTCTGGATGAGAAACCGAAGCTTGAGTACCTGAAGCTTTCAGGCAGCAGCTCATCGACTCCTGCTGTTGCGGGAAATTATGCTTTCGTGGGTACTGGCGCAAAAGCTGTAAACGGTACGGAGGCGGGCGGCATTGACATTGTGAGCATTGCCGGAGGCGCTTTTAAAAAGGCGACGGCCATCTATGGTATCGGGCCGGTTACCGCATCTCCGATTGTAGACAGGGAGAATGACGGGTATTATATTTATTTTACGACGAATGAGACGGCAGGACATGGGTATTGCTATCTCTATAAAGATAATACGGCTTCAAAGATTTGGGAAACAGATGCGCATTATGCGCTGCAGGGAATGTCCGCCGGAGACGGATTCCTTGCCTATGGCGACGGAAGCGGACAGCTTCACATTATTAAATAGCATATCCGACAGGTAAGCGCAAGCTTGATTTGAGTGCAGGCATTTGGGGCAGAGGACGACTCTGCCCCATGATTTTACCATTTTTTATACTTTTTTTATATTCAGCCTATTTTTGTCTTAAAATACATATGGTAAAATGTTTAAAGATGATTTTTCAGGAAATGGCAGACACCGCCTTAAAGGGGGATGCAAAAGCAGCCATCCAAAAGGCATCAGGGAGGAAACAGATGGGTTCGTTCGTAGAATTTAAAAATGTCGGCAAGACCTACCATATGGGCGAGGTGGATATCGAGGCGCTCCATGATGTGAATTTTACCATTGAAAAAGGAGAGTTTTGCGTTGTGGTGGGCGCTTCCGGGGCAGGCAAAACCACGATTTTAAATATTTTAGGCGGAATGGATGGTTTATCTACGGGGCAGGTGCTTTTGGACGGAGAGGAAATCTCCTCTTATAATAAGAAGAAACTGACAGCCTACAGGCGTTTTGACATTGGCTTTGTATTCCAGTTTTATAATCTGGTACAAAATCTGACGGCTCTTGAAAATGTGGAGCTGGCGGCGCAGATTTGCAAGGACCCGCTGGACGCCATGGAGGTTTTGGAGATGGTGGGCTTAAAGGAGCGGGCGGGGAATTTTCCGGCGCAGCTCTCGGGCGGGGAGCAGCAGAGGGTGGCCATTGCAAGGGCCCTCGCAAAGAATCCGAAGCTTCTTCTGTGCGACGAGCCTACAGGAGCCCTTGACTATAATACGGGCAAGGCGGTTTTGAAGCTGCTGCAGGACGCCTGCCGGAAAAGCGGGATGACGGTGGTGGTGATTACCCACAATCAGGCGCTCACGGCCATGGCGGACAGGGTGATTACGGTGAAAAGCGGAACGGTGCGGAAGATGGAGCTGAACGAGAATATTGTGCCGGTGGAGGAAATCGAGTGGTAAAATGAAGGGAGTGTCTCTTACGAGCCGTTCTTCCTTCTTCCCATGGTGCGCCCGGCGGCGCGCGTTTTTAAGGGGAGGCGGAGTTTGAGCAACAGGGAGTGGAATAAATGAGCAGCGGTATGATTAAGACTACAATCAGGGAAATCAAAGGCAGCCTTGGCCGGTATATGGCGATTCTTGCGATTGTGATGCTGGGGGTGGGGCTGTTTTCGGGACTAAAGGCCACGACTCCGGCTATGATTGCAACGGAAAGCGCTTATTTAACGGACCAGAATTTTTTTGATTTCAGGCTTTTGTCTACGGTGGGATTTACGGAGGAAAGCGTGGAGACGCTTTCGGAGCTTACTGAAATTGCCGACGCGGAAGGGGCGGTTTCCGTGGACGCAATCTGCGCTATGGGCGAGAGGAGCGATATTTACAAATTTCACACGGTTCCCGAAAAGATTAACCGGGTGGTGCTGACGGCGGGCAGGATGCCGGAGAGTGCCGACGAGTGTCTTTTGGATTCGGCCATGTACGGCGAGGACGCTATCGGCGCCCGGATTACGGTGACTGATGACAATAACGAGGATACGCTGGAAATGTTTAAGAGCCGCACTTTTACGGCTGTGGGAATCGTGCGCTCGCCTTATTATATTAATTTTGAGAGGGGAACCACTTCCATCGGCGACGGAAGGATTGCAGCTTTTCTTTACGTGCCCCGGGAAGCCTTTGACTGCGATTACCTCACTGAAATTTATGTGACGGCCAGTGAGAAATATGACGTGTACACCGACGAGTATGAGGATTATATAGACGCCATCACCGATGGGGTGGAGGAGGAGACGGAGCTTCTTGCCCAGGGCAGATACGAGGAGCTTCTTGTCACGGCGCAGGAAAAAATCGACGATGCCCAGACGGAGCTCGACGATAAGAAAGCGGAAGCGGAGGAGGAATTGGACGACGCATGGCAGAAGATTCTGGACGGAGAGCAGGAGATTAAGGACGGCGAACAGGAGCTCATAGACGGCGAGCAGGAGCTTGCGGACGGAAGGAAGGAAATCGCGGACAGCGAGCAGGAGCTTATAGACGGGGAACAGGAAATTATCGACGGCGAAAAGGAAATTGCGGAGAAGGAACAGGAAATTAAGGACGCGGACGAGGAACTGAAATACCACGAGTGGGAGGTTTTTGCAAACGAGCTTGAGCTTGCCCAGGCGTGGGATAAGCTGGACGAGGCGAAGGAGGAGTTGAAAGCCCAGGAGGATAAGCTGGTGGAGCAGGAGGCTCCCCTGATTGCACAGGAGTCGGAGCTTCTGGAAAAGGAGGAGGAGCTGTCGGCGCAGGCGAGGGAGCTTGAAGGTAAGGAAGCGGAGCTGAATGGTGCGGCGGCGGAGATTGAAGAAGGAATAGCGCAGTTGAATGCAGGGGAAGAAGAACTGGGTAAACAGCAGGAACAATTGCAGTTTTCGTATTACATTTTGCAAATTATTTCGGAAGACGAATTTAATATGAGCATGGCGAAGATTGGAGAGAAACGGGAAGAACTCAAAAATCGTAGAGCCGAACTCTCCGCCTACGAATCCCAAATCCAATCCGGCTACGACCAGCTTCAATCCGGCAAATCCCAGCTGGAAGACGGCCTGCGGCAAATCCGTTCCGGCCTCGGGGAAATCCAGTCCTATAAAGGTCAGTTTCAGGAGGGCAAGGACGAGATTGCGCTGGCATACGCGAAAATAAAACACAATGAAAAGGTGCTGATGGAGGCGGAAGCGGAGCTGCAGTCCGCAAAGACGGAAGTGACCAACGCAAGAGCCGAGCTGGAGGACGGAAAAGTCCAGCTTGAGGAGGCGAAGGCAGAGCTTGAGGACGCAAAGGTGGAGCTTGCCGATGGCAGGGAAAAGCTTGCCCAGGCCAAAATAGACATCGTCAAGGCCCAGGAGGATTTGGAAGAAGGGCGCGCGGAGCTGGAGGACGGCAAGGTGGAGCTTGCCGACGCCAGGGTGGAATACAGCGATGCGAAGGACGAATTTGAGACGGAGGTGGCGGACGCCCAGCAGAAAATCGACGATGCAAGGCAGGAGCTTGCGGACCTTGAGGAGCCGGACTGCTATGTCCTTAACCGGAACACCAATGTGGGTTATGCCTGTTACGAGAGCGATTCCAACATTGTGGCGGCCATTGCCAACGTATTCCCGGTATTCTTTTTCCTTGTGGCGGCTCTTATCTGCATGACCACCATGAACAGGATGGTGGAGGAGCAGAGAACACAGATTGGCGTTCTGAAAGCGCTGGGCTACGGGAACGGCGCTATTATGGGGAAATTCCTGTTTTACGCTGGTTCCGCGGCGGCAGTCGGCGCAATTATCGGATGCATCGGCGGCACGTGGCTTTTTCCGAGGGTCATATGGATGGGTTATGGAATTATGTACAGCATGGGGGAAATCGAGTATTACTTTGATTTTCCTCTGGCAGTCCTGTCCATAGCGGTTTCCCTTTTATGCTCCATGGGTGCGGCATACTTTTCATGCAGGCATGAGCTTATCAGCGTGCCCGCAAACCTGATTCGCCCGAAGGCTCCCAAGAGCGGAAAACGGATTTTCCTGGAAAGAATCACTTTTATCTGGGGCAGGATGAAGTTTCTGCACAAGGTTTCCGTGAGAAATATTATCAGGTATAAAAAGAGATTTTTCATGATGATACTTGGCATCAGCGGCTGTACCGCGCTGCTTGTCACGGGCTTCGGCATCAGGGATTCCGTTATGAATATCGCCGAGATGCAGTATGATGAAATCCAGATATATGACATTGACGTCACTTTTTCGGAAAGCGTACAGGGGGAGGACATTGCCGGGCTGACTAAGCAGGAGGGCGGTATGCTGGAAAGGATTGCCTGCCGGTATGAAAAGAGTGTGGATTTGAACTTCGGAGGCCGGACAAAATCCGTTTATCTGGAAATCCCGGAGGATGCGGAACAAATCACCGCTTTTGTAAATCTTCACACGCAAGACGGGGAGGAGATTCCCTATCCTCAAAAGGGAGAGGCCGTTCTGAGCGCAAAAATAGCGGAAAACATGGGAATCAAAGCAGGGGATAAGGTGATCCTGCGGGACAGCGATATGAACAGCCTCACAGTGACGGTAACGGCTCTGTGTGAAAATTTTGTCTACAACTACATTTATGTGAATAAGGAAACCTACGCGGAGCAGCTCGGCGTGGAGCCGGAATATAAAAGCGCCTTTGCCCTGGCGGCGGAGGGCGTGGATATTCATGAGGCAGCGGCCGTGCTTGCGGATAAGAAAAATGTGCTTGCCGTCTCCGTGATTGCGGATATGCGGGAGAGAATTGCAACCATGATGGAAAGCATGAATTATATTGTCTTTTTAATTATTGTCTGTGCGGGAAGCCTTGCCTTTATCGTGCTTTATAACCTGACCAACATCAATATTACGGAGCGTATCCGGGAGATTGCCACCATTAAGGTGCTGGGCTTTTACGCGAGGGAGACCGCCGATTACGTTTTCCGTGAAAACCTCGTGCTCACCGCCATGGGAGCCCTTGTAGGACTTGCCCTTGGAAAATGGCTTCACTGGTTCGTAATGTATAATATTAATATTGAAATGGTCTCCTTCAAAAAATTAATCACCCCCGCAAGCTACCTCCTGAGCCTTCTGTTTACCTTCATTTTCGCCATGCTGGTAAACGCCCTCATGTACTTCAAGCTGGAGAAAATAAACATGGCCGAGTCCCTGAAATCCATCGAGTAAAGGAGAAAGACAGAAGCAAAAATGCAGAAGCAAAAATATCAATTTTCAGACACAAAAGGTTGTAGATACCCTCCAAATTATGTATAATAATAAACAATACAAGTGTGAAAACATAGCGCAGGAAGCAGCCTGGGAGGGTGGGCGACGGGGAAGATTTCCTAAAGGAGCCCTTATAAAAACGTCAGCGCTTAACGAGGTATTGAGTTGATTTGCAACTCACGAGTTTAGCGCCTGCTACGTTTTTATAGAGCGAGAGCGCGGCGACGCAGGAAACTTCCCCGTCGCCCACCCTCCCAGGCTGCTTCCGGACACCTTTCACACAAAGCACAATAGTGAAGGAGGACGGGTAAAGTGAAAAGAGTTGGTTTATTGACAAGCGGCGGCGACTGCCAGGCATTAAACGCCGCAATGAGAGGCGTTGTAAAGTGCCTTGTGAACAGTGATGAAAAGGTTGAAATTTATGGTTTCATTGACGGCTACAAAGGCCTGATTTACGGGAATTTCCGTATGCTGGGAGGACATGATTTCTCCGGTATTCTCACAAAGGGGGGAACCATTCTCGGCAGCTCCCGCACTCCCTTTAAGACCATTCAGGACCCCGATGAAAACGGGCTGGACAAGGTTGACGCCATGCTGCAGAACTATTACAAGCTGCGTCTGGACTGTCTGGTGATTTTAGGCGGCAACGGCACTCATAAGACAGCCAATCTTTTAAGGCAGAACGGACTTAACATTATCACGCTTCCCAAGACCATCGACAACGATTTGTGGGGAACGGATATGACCTTTGGTTTCCAGAGCGCGGTTAATATTGCAACGGACGCCATCGACTGCATCCATACCACAGCGGCTTCCCACGGCCGGGTATTTATTGTGGAGGTCATGGGGCACAAGGTAGGGTGGCTTACCTTAAATGCCGGTATGGCAGGCGGCGCGGACATCATTTTGATTCCTGAAATTCCTTATGATATCAAAAAGGTAGTGAACAAAATTGAAGAGCGCAACAGAAACGGCAGCCGGTTCACGATTCTGGCGGTAGCGGAAGGCGCAATTTCCAAGGAAGACGCCAAGCTGTCCAAGAAGGAATATAAGGAAAAGATGAAGCATTATAAATTCCCTTCGGTGTCCTATGAGCTGGCGCAGCAGATTCTGGATAAAACGGGTCACGAAGTAAGAGTTACGGTTCCGGGCCACACACAGAGAGGCGGAAGTCCCTGCCCTTACGACCGTGTATTTGCAAGTCGTCTGGGCGCGGAAGCAGGCAATCTCATTCTGAAGGGCGAATACGGCTTTATGGTCGGCTATAAGGACCGTGAAGTGGTGAAGGTGCCTCTGGAGGATGTGGCAGGAAAGCTTAAGATGGTTTCTCCTGATGCGACCATCGTAAAAGAAGCAAAAATGCTGGGAATCAGCTTCGGAGATTAAAGGCGGCAGTCCGGCAGCCAAAGGAGAAGGCGCCGGCGCATTGCCGGCACAGCATCCGGCGGGGATAAACTGCCATAAAAAGAAAGGAAAGGGAAGATATGTCATATACAGCCCTTTACAGAAAGTTTCGTCCTGCGGCCTTTGAGGATGTAAAGGGTCAGGAGCATATCGTTACAACCTTAAAAAATCAGATAAAAGCAGAGCGCACAAGCCACGCATATCTTTTTTGCGGAACCAGGGGAACCGGAAAGACCACCATTGCAAAGATATTTGCGAAAGCGGTCAACTGTGAAAATCCCAGAGACGGGAGCCCCTGCGGCGAGTGCGCCCTTTGCCGGGCAATCTCGGCGGGCGCGTCCATGAACGTCATCGAAATTGACGCAGCATCCAACAACGGCGTGGACAGTGTGCGTGAGATTGTGGATGAAGTGACCTATTCACCGGCGGAAGGGAAATATAAGGTTTATATTATTGACGAAGTTCATATGCTTTCCATAGGGGCTTTCAACGCATTGCTGAAGACATTGGAGGAGCCCCCTTCTTATGTGATTTTTATACTGGCAACCACAGAGGTTCACAAGATACCGGTTACCATTATGTCCAGATGCCAGCGGTATGATTTCCGGCGGATTACCATTGACACCATATCGGAGCGGATAAAGGAGCTCATGGAAAAGGAGCAGGTTTCCATAGAGGAAAAGGCGGTCAGATATATTGCAAAGACGGCGGACGGCTCCATGCGCGACGCCTTAAGTCTTTTGGACCAGTGCATTGCCTTCCATTTCGGAAAAGAGCTTACCTATGACAAAGTGCTGGATGTGCTGGGTGCCGTGGATACGGAGGTTTTCAGCCGGCTGCTGCGGGTGGTTCTTGACGGAGACGTGACGGGAGCCATTGCCCTGCTTGAGGAAATCGTGATGCAGGGCAGAGAGCTGGTGCAGTTTGTTTCCGATTTTACCTGGTATCTCCGCAATCTCCTTCTGGTGAAGACGGCGGACGGGATGGAGGACGTTATCGACGTTTCCACGGAAAATCTGCTCCGTTTAAAGGAGGAGGCGCAGATGGCGGAAAACGATGTCATTATGCGCTACATCCGCGTGCTCTCGGAGCTGTCGGGACAAATCCGTTATGCCGCCCAGAAAAGAATTCTGGTGGAGATGACGCTGATTAAGCTGTGCCGCCCTTCCATGGAAACGGATACCCAGTCCCTTTTAGACCGTATCCGGCAGCTGGAGGATAAAATGGAAAAGGGTATGGCGATGGCTGCCGCTATGCCTGTGTCAGCGCCGGCCGGTATGGGGGCGGGCATTCCCGGAGGAGAGGGCTTTTGCCAGGGCGGCTATGCCCCGGCGCAGGGGACGGAGACTCGGGCGCAGCTGCCGAAGGCGGTGCCGGAGGATGTCAAAGCGGTGGCAGGAAAGTGGTCCGCCATTGTGGGCGAGGCCGTCATGCCCATGAAAGCATACCTGAAATCGGCGTTTCCAAGCCTGTCAGGGGAAGGAAATCTTCTGGTGGTGGTTTCGGACGGACTGCCTTTTGACTATTTCAGGGACAGCGGGCATAAGGAGGAATTGGAGCGCCTTATTGCGGATTTTTCCGGTAAGGAGATGAAAGTGGAGGTGCAGTGCGCCCGCCCGGGGAGAAATCCCGAGGAGATTTACCCTGATTTGACAAAACTGGTCAGTCAGGTTATTAATATGGAAGTGGAAGAATTAGACGAAGAAATGGAGGATTTATACTGACATGGCAAGACGCGGAGGATTTCCCGGGGGCGGTATTCCCGGCAACATGAACAATCTGATGAAGCAGGCGCAGAGGATGCAGCGCCAGATGGAGGAGAGCCAGAAGGAGCTGGAAACAAAGGAATTCACGGCAAAGGCCGGAGGCGGCGCGGTTGAAGTGACGGTAACCGGCAAGAAGGAAGTCACAAAGGTAAAGCTGTCGGAGGAGGTAGTTGACCCCGAGGACATTGAAATGCTGGAGGATTTGGTGATGGCCGCCACAAACGAGGCTCTGCGTATGGCGGACGACGCAAATAATGAAATCATGGGCAAGATGGCAGGCGGTCTCGGGCTGGGAGGAGGCCTTCCTTTCTGATGGATTTATACAGCGGACATATCAACAGGCTAATAGATGAGCTGTCCGGTCTGCCGGGCATCGGGTCAAAGTCAGCGCAAAGGCTGGCTTTTCACTTGGTAAATCTGCCGCAGGACAAGGTGAAGCGGCTTGTAAAAGTAATTATGGACGCCAAAGAAAATGTCCGTTACTGTAAGGAATGCTTTACCCTGACCGACAGTGAAATCTGTCCGGTGTGCGCCAATGCAAAGCGCGACCACAGCACCATTATGGTAGTGGAAAATACAAGAGATTTGGCGGCCTACGAAAAGACCGGAAAATACGAAGGCATATATCATGTGCTCCACGGGGCGATTTCTCCCATGCTGGGGATTGGACCGGGGGACATTAAGCTGAAGGAGCTGATTGCCCGCCTTGAGGGCGACGTCTCCGAGGTGATTATCGCCACCAATTCCAGCCTTGAGGGGGAAACCACCGCCATGTATATCGGAAAGCTGATTAAGCCCACGGGAATAAAGGTGAGCAGGATTGCCAGCGGCGTGCCGGTGGGCGGAGATTTGGAATATATTGACGAAGTAACGCTTCTGCGGGCCCTGGAGGGCAGAGTGGAGATGTAAAAGAAAGACTCTGCATGGAGGAAAGAGTGAAAGATTTTTCAAATCTTTCCTCTGCAAGTTTGTGTCTGCGCTGCATCCACAAACTTGATATGCGCAACAAAGCAGCGCAGAAATGGGAAAAAAATGATAAAAAAAGAAATTTTTGGAAAAACAAAAAGCGGGCAGGAAATTTACCGCTACTGGCTGGAAAATTCAAAGGGCATGAAAGCCGGCGTGATTAATTACGGGGCGATTCTTGTGAATTTGTTTGTCCCCGATAAGGACGGAAAAGCGGACGATGTGGTTCTGGGTTACGATACGTTGGAGCCCTATTTTGACAATAACGGATTTTTCGGCGCAACCGTCGGCCCTAACGCCAACCGCATAGGAGGCGCGGCCTTTACGGTGGACGGGCAGCTCTGTAAGCTTGATAAGAACGACGGAGAAAACAACCTCCACAGCCATAAGGAGCTGGGGTATCACAAGAGAGTCTGGGACGCGCAGGAAAAGGAGGACGGAGTCACCTTTTCCCTTACGGACGAGGATGGAAATATGGGATTCCCCGGCAATAAAAAGGTGAATGTGACCTATATTCTCACGGAAGATAACGAGCTGAAAATCAAATACGAAGCCGAAAGCGACAAAAATACCGTCATTAACATGACAAACCATACCTATTTTAACCTTGCGGGGCAGGGAAAGGGCAACATTCACGGACATATTCTCACGCTGCACGCCGGCGCTTATACGCCGATTGTTCCGGGGGCAATTCCCACAGGAGAGCTTAAGGCCGTGGCAGGGACGCCTTTTGATTTCACGAAAGCAAAAGAAATCGGAGCGGAAATCGAAGCCGATAACGAACAGCTCCGTCTTACCGGCGGCTACGACCACAACTGGGTCATCGACAATGCCGACGGGACTCTGCGGGAGTTTGCGGTGGTAAAGGATGCGGCGTCCGGCCGTGAAATGCACGCATATACGGATTTGCCCGGTGTGCAGTTTTATGCCGGAAACGCTGTGGATAAGCAGGCCGGAAAGGCGGGAGCGGAGTATGACAGGCGGGGCGGGCTTTGTCTGGAAACCCAGTATTTCCCCGATACCCCCAATAAGCCGAATTTCCCGTCCTCGGTTTTCGGACCGGAGAGAAAATATGAGAGCATGACCGTCTATCAGTTTGTGCGGAATTATTGACAGAAAAGACGATGCTTTACAAACCACCTTCCCCTTATCTTATGCTAAACTTAAAGCAGGTACAGGCTTCGCGGCGAAAGGCGCAGGAGAGCGCTTTGCCCGGAGCGGCCGCGTTGCAGGCGGCGGAGCGGAGAATAGCATGATAAGGGGGAGGGAAGTAAATGCAGCTTCCGGAAATCGTAAAGCAGGTTGGAAAAGCAAACGGAAGAGAACGCGTATATCTGGAGGACTATGTCTATACCTATCTGCGGGAGCTTAAAAAGGAAGCGGGGATACTTCCGGGGCGCGCCGCGCTTTTTGGACATGTTTATCATAAGAACAGTTGCAATTTTTATATGATATACGGAGCCGCCAGCGTGATTGGCGGTCTGGAACGCGGCAGAGGCGAGGAACAGGTCAGAAAAGAGTTTTTTGAAGATTACGAGCTGATAGGCTACGTTAATATTTATGCGAAGGGCCGGGAGATGCCGGGAAAAAAGGAAGGCTGTTACATATTTTATGAGAAAAACGAGCCCATGCAGAATTATCTCCTCTCCTGCTATGAGCAAAAAAATAAGGAACAGGGAAGCGGAAAAAAGACCAGGAAAAGCGGACGAAAAGGCGGACAACCATCTTCCATAAAAAGCACGGCAAAAAGTTTTTTTTACGGGGGATGCGTTATTTTGCTTGCAATTGCAGTAACGACAATTAACGATTATAATAAAATGCATGGATTTGTGGAGGCGGCGGGCAGAGCGGTTGCTTTTGCGGAGGCAGGAAGATAGCGGACTGTCTGCGAATACGAAAGACTTGAGGTTGTGCGAATGGCAAATGTGCGTGACTATTTAAAAGAAAAGGAAAAAAGGATAGATTATAAAGAAAAAATCCGCAGCCATAAGCTGGCGATTTTTTACCGGATTGTCCTGTTCCTTTTACTGACGGCGGCGATTGCCGCCTTTGTTTTCATACAATGGAGAGACAAAGTCTTTACGGAAAGCATCATTACCGGCTCGGCTCCGCTTACAATAGTTCAGGGGGCGACAGTAAAAAATCTGGGAGGAAATGTTCTTTTATACAGCAAGGACGGGGCAAGCTGCATAGACGCCAAAGGAAATGCGGTGTGGAACCATACATATGAAATGCAGTCGCCGATGGTTGCAATCAGCGGACAGACGGTTGCAATCGGCGATTATAACGGGCGGACTATTTATGTCATGGACAAAAACAGCCAGAGGGGAACGATAAACACCAACCTTCCAATCAGGGATTTCTGCGTCTCCGAAAACGGCGTTGTGGCGGCTGTGCTTGACGACGCGGAGGTGACCAGAATTTACGTATATAATGGCAACGAAAATACGGAGGAGCCTCTCATTTACGGCCGCGCAACCATGGATAAAAGCGGTTATCCCGTCAGCATTTCCCTAAGCCCTGACGGAAAGCTGATGGCCGTTTCTTACTTATATGTGGACAGCGGAAATATGAAGTCCTCCGTGGCGTTTTACAACTTTGGAGAAGTGGGGAAGAACGAAACGGACAATTTTGTGGGCGGGTACGACTATCTGGATACCATTATGCCCTATGTGCAGTTTATGGATAACGATTCCGCCTTTGCCGTTTCAGACGACAGAATCGCCTTTTTCTCCGGCGCGGAAAAGCCTACAAACATTGCCTCAAAGCTTCTGGACGAAGAGGTGCAGAGCATCCATTACAATGAAAATTATGTGGGGCTTGTCTTTATTAACCAGAGCGGCGAGTCGGCCTACCGGCTGGATGTTTTCAACGAATCGGGCGAATTGGTGCTTTCACAGTTTTTTGATATCGAATATACGGATGTGGTTTTTAACAAAGACCAGATTATTATTTACAACGATTTGAATTGCCAGATATGCAATATGAAAGGAGTGGACAAGTTTACAGGCGGGTTTGAAAAAAGGGCCGCATTGATAATTCCCACTTCCTCGGCGTATAAGTATGTCACGGTAACGGCCGATTCCATTGATTCCATAGAGCTGAATTAAAAAACGCCGGGAAGTACAGGCGGCACGCGTGGGGGAGGAGCCTTACGCGGGCGGAACGTTTACCGGAGAAAGGCATCCGGTGCGGCGGGCCGCTGAACAAAAGAAAGGGTACAGATGTATTATATTGCGCTGGCGTTGATTGCGGTTATTTTTATATGGAGAATTGCGGCGGGATTCCGCAGGGGAATGGTTCAGGAAATTATCTCACTGATTGCCATGGCTGTGGCGGGAGTCTGCGTTGTGCTCATTATAGGGGCGGTGGGAAGCTATCTGGAAAAAGAGATAAGCAAGACAATCACAATGGTTGCGGTGCTTTTTATCGTGTGCGCGGTGTACCGGCTGGTGCATGTGCTGTTCACTTCCCTGGAGCTGATTTCCAGACTGCCGGTTATCAAGGGGGTGGATAAGCTTTTAGGGGCGGTAACAGGAGCGGCGGAAGCGGGCGTGATAGTGGGCGTTCTGGTATATTTGCTGAAAAATTGGGGATTATCGTTTCTGGCATAAGCTTTTTGCGGGGGTGTAAACGAGGAAAAAATCCCGAAAAAATTTTTGGAAAAAATTTTCAAAAAACATGTTGACACACGTCGATAAGTTTGTTATACTGCTAAAGCACGTTGCGAAACGTGGCAATAAAAAAGAAGCACCTTGACAACAAAACAGCAATGCGACCCTGAAAATTCAAGAAGAG